>OCJT01000359.1_pt1 | contig 10352 bp, 9 predicted proteins | sample 1480881 | NCBI WGS metagenome assembly OCJT01 (sample SAMN05301497, study PRJEB22388) | human gut metagenome | isolation source: Infant 2 DOL 19 gut | host: Homo sapiens | place: USA: Pittsburgh, Magee-Womens Hospital of UPMC | collected 2013/2014 | reverse complement strand
CCGCACCTCGGCCAGTTGGCTGCTGACCTCTTTTTGATACTCTTCCCGCCGCTGGATCGCCCGCAGCTTCAGCTCTAGGATCTGGCGCCCCAGGCGGCCGATATTGCCGGTGTCTTCGGACGCCTGGCCGTCGATCTGCGCATACTGCCCTTCCAGATCCAGCAGCCGGTTGCGCGCCACATACCCTTGCGCCGCCAGCTTGCGCATGCCGCTCAGCTGCTCCTGCAACATGGCCTTTTGCCGCTGCTTGCTGGCGTAAGACTGCCGGATCCCCTCCAGCATCGCCTGCGATCCGGCGATGCTCTCCGCGATCGCCGCCAGCTCGCTCTGCAACGCCGCACGGCGGCTGGTGAACAGCTGCTGTTGCAACAGCATCAACGACATCACCTCCGGCTCCTCCCGCCGCGCTTGCAACAAAGCGGGGAAAACGATCGCCTGCAGGCCATCGCGCTCGGCCTGCAGCCGCGCCCGCTGCGCGGCGTTGCTCAACTGCTGGCTGCGCAGCGCATCGCGCTGGGTGCGGCTGTCGACGGTATCCATCAGCAGCAGCACCTGCCCGGCGCTGACCCGGTCGCCCTCATGCACCTGAATTTGCGACACCACGCCGCCGCTCGGGTGCTGTACCGCCTTGCGGTTGCCGGCCACCACCACGCTGCCGGAGACCGGCACACCCTTATCCAGCGGCGCCAACAGCCCCCACAGCAGGAAACCGCCAAATCCCAACAGCACCAGCCAACCACCGAGCCGCAGGTGGCGCCCTTCGTCGAACTGCCGGGAAAGCGCGTCGATATCGCCGGGGATCACACTCTGATTGCTCATACTTTTCGTTCACCGCTGGCCGTTTTGGCAAAATTGGCGTAGTTGACGTTGAAACCGCCGCCGCTGCTGCGGCCGGCGTTGGCCGGTACGGCCGCGGGCGTAAAACCAGGCAGTTTTTTCAGGATGGCGTCGCTGGGGCCGAAGTGCTGCACCTGGCCGGCGGCCAGCACCAGCAATCTGTCGGTCGTCGCCAGGATCGCCGGTTTGTGGGTCACCAACACGATGGTGGTGCCGCGCTTTTTCAGCGCTTCGATCGCCCGCTGCAGCGCCTCTTCCCCTTCGCGATCGAGGTTGGCGTTCGGTTCGTCCAATACCACCAACGCCGGAGAGCCATACAGCGCGCGCGCCAGCGCCACCCGCTGACGCTGGCCGCCGGACAGGCCGCTGCCACCCTCGCCCAGCTCGGTTTCATACCCTTTGGGCAAATGCAGGATCAGTTGGTGCACGCCGGCCAGCGCGGCGGCGGCCACCACCTTCTCGGCGTCAACCTGGCCAAAGCGGGCGATATTTTCCGTCAGGGTGCCGGCGAACAGCTGGATATCCTGCGGCAAGTAGCCGATATGCGGCCCCAGTTGCTGTTTGTCCCACTGCCGAAGATCCGCACCGTCCAGCCGCACGTCGCCGCTGAGCGGCGTCAGCGCGCCGACCAGTTGGCGCATCAGCAGCGTTTTGCCGGAGCCGGACGCGCCAATGACGCCCAGCACCTCCCCGGCCTCCAGACGAAAACTGACGCCGTGCAACACCGGCGCGCTCCCGCCAGGCGCGCTGGCGCTCAGCTGATTCACGGCCAATGCGCCGCTGGGCGCCGGCAGCGGCAGGCTCGCCGCCTGCGGCGGGTTGGCGGCCAGCATCACCTCCAGCCGCTGCAGGGACTGGCGCGCCGACGACCACTGCTTCCAGGCGCCTATCAACTGATCGATCGGCCCCAGCACCCTGCCGATCAGGATCGATCCGGCGATCATCATGCCCGGCGTAATGTCGCCGTTGACCGCCAGCAGCGCGCCACAGCCCAACATCAGCGACTGCAGCGCCAGCCGCACGGTTTTCGACCAGGCGGTGACGGCGGCGATTTTCTCGCTGGCGCGGTTCTGCAGCAGCAGGAACTGCTGATGCTGCCGCAGCCAGCGCAGGCGCAAATCGGTCAGCATCCCCATGGCGGCGATGGCTTCAGCATTGCGCAGGTTGCCGTTGGCCTGCTGCGTGGCGCTCAGCGCGACCCGGCCGGCCTCCGCGAGCGGCGCCTGCGACACCCGCTGGTTGAGCCAGGCCAGCAGCACCAGCACGATCACCCCGGCGCTGGCCAACGCGCCAAGCCAGGGGTGGAGCAGAAAAACCACCAGCAGATAAACCGGGAACCAGGGGGCATCGAAAAAGGCGAACAGCGCATTGCCGGTGGCGAACTGGCGCAGGTTGGTCAGATCGTTCAGCGCCTGCCCCGCCAGCGGGTTGCCGGTTTTCAGATTGGTTTCGAAGGCGGCGTCGTAGACTCGCTGATTCAGGCGCATATCCATCTGGGCGCCGAGGCGGATCACCACCTGGCTGCGCACCCACTCCAGCAGCCCCATAAACAGGTAAAGGCCGACCACCATCAGGGTCAGCATCGCCAGCGTCATGCGGTTGCCCGACGGCAACACGCGATCGTAGACCTGCAGCATGTACAGCGCCGGTGCCAACATCAACAGGTTGATCACCGCGGTAAACAGTGCGATGCCCCAAAATACGCGCCGGTATGCGGCCAGCACGCTCATCACTTCTCCGCGCCTGACGGCGTTTTTCATGGCGTTTTCCATCGGCTAAAAACGAGAAAATGCCCGCCGGGGCGCGCGGCGCCGGCGGGCAAACGGCCACGATCAGGCCGCCAGCAGTTCCGGGCTGTCGGCATGCTGCACGCCCACCGCCGTCGCCGCCGCCACCTGATCGAAGGTGGAGTTGACGCTCAGGCCGTAGTCGTCGAGGATGCCGTTCAGCGCGGTCTCCAGCGCGCCGGTATCGCCGGACATCAGGCCGTACACCACCTGGTGCACCACGCCATCGTGGCCCTGCGCCTGCAGGCTGCTGAGGTTCAGGCCGCCGAAGCTGACGTCAGGCACCTGAATGCTGTACGGTGATGTATCGCCACCGCTCAAACCGTCGCCGAACGACAGGGAATCCAGCTGGCCGTACAGGGTATGCGCCGGTTCATTGAACAGCGTGTAGGTCAGGTTGCCACCCGCCACGACCGACGTGACATGGTTATCCGTACTGGTCACGGCGTATTGGCTACCGGACAACCGGCCGCCGTAGAAGCCACCGCTGTTTGAGCCTTCGACGACATTGCCGTTGGTATGGTTGATATCACCGAATGTCGAAGCCCATTGGCCCAGATAGTCATGAATGCTGTAACCGCCAAAGCTGCTGTCATAGTTGACTGAAAATGCCATTTCTCTATCTCCATTGATGAACGGCGCCCCTTGCGAGGCAGCCCTTGTGCTCAAGGATGAGCAACGCCCTTTTACTGCTTAAAAACGGTATTCCACCCCGCCCTGCACGGTGCGGCCGCGCCCCAGGGTATTGGCCAGCGTCTCCCCATAGCTGACGACGTAGGCGCGGTTGGTCAGGTTCTCCACCGAGCCGCGCAGCGTCAGGCTGTCGGTCAGCTTGTAGCTGGCGTACAGATCGAACAGGGTGTACTTCGGCCAGTCGGCCAGGTACGGGTAGTTGGATGGCACCGAGCTGTCCTGATAGCCCGGCGCGAAGCGCACGGTCACCCCGGCGTCCAGCTTGCGATCGAAGGCGCGGCCGCCCAGCGTCACCGAGCCGCGATCGCCCGGCAGGTAGGCGGCGGAGCCGAACTGCGTCCCCCCGTCACACGTGACGAAGTCATTGGAAGCGGCATCCGGCTCAACATAGAAGTTGCCGCGACGCGATCCGTCGCCGTAGCGCAGACGCCCTCCCAACCAGGCCTTGTTCGAGCAGAACTCGTTTTTACCGATCATGTGGGTGTAGGTCAGGTCGGCGTAGAACACCCCGGCGTCATAGTTGAGCTGGTACTCCAGCCCGCGGAAGCGGGTTTTAGACAGGTTGTTGACGTAAGCGGCATTGCCGATGCTCGGCTGCACCAGCCCCGGTTTATTGCGGTCTATCGCCAGGTTGATGTAGTTATCCACTTTGGTGTCGAAGTAGGCCACCTTGGCCACCAACCGATCGCCCTCAAACCACAGATCCGGCTGCTGCACGTTGAACCCGACTTCCCAGGCGCGCGAGCGCTCGGCCTGCAGGAACGGGTTAGGGTATTGCGTCGAGGTGCTGTGCGCGCTGCCGTTGGTCAGCGTTTCGGTGATCGCCGGCGGCCGCCAGGATTTGCCGTAGGTGGTATACAGCTCAAGCCACTCCACGCCGGGGCGCACCGCCACCGCCAGCGTCGGCGACAGCTTGCCCTGATCGCGATCCACGTCCCAATCTTCGCGGGTCGTGGTTGAACAGCCGGTCAGACGCAACGCTTTGCAAGGATTGTCAATCGTGTAGCGTTGCCCATCCTTGGCCAAATCCGGATAGCTCAGGCCGGTCTGGCCGCGCAGGCGATAGCGGTCGTAACGCAGCCCGCCCTCCAGCGTCAGCCAGCCGTCGTAGTCGTAGGTCAGGTTGGCGAACAGGCTGCCGACCGAACGGTTGCCGGCCGGCGTCACCCCTTCCATACCCTCACGGGAAGAGTCGCTGGTCGCTTTGTCGTAATAGAACTCCAGCCCGTAGTTGGCGCGGAAGTCATGCCCCGGCGCCAGGCTGAAGCGCGAGGTGTTTTGCGCCTGCGCGCCATAGGTACGCAGGCGGGTGCGCGTCGCGTAGCCGTTGTCCAGCAGCGAGCTGGTGCTGTAGGTGTCGCTGTCGTCCTGAGTATCGACGTAATACAGCTTGGCCTGAAAATCGAGCCAGTCGACGCCTTCCGGTGCCAGGCTGTAGTCGAACGCCGCGTTGCGCGCCATCACGTCGCTGTAACCGGTGCGCTTCCAGCCCAGTTCATAAGGCGGCCGGGTGCCCAGGTTGGTCAAGGTGCCGGCGATCGGCGACGCGGTCTGGGTCTGCAGATAGCTCAGCTGCAGGCGCTGGTTGGCGGGCAGGTTCCAGCCCACCTTGGCCAGCCGCGAGTGCATGCGGTAATTAGTGTCGGGGATTTTGTTGTTCTTGATGCTCTCGGCGTAGCGATCGTAATTGCCGGTGTCGTTATTGATGCGAATGTTGCCGATGTCGCCCTTGTTGCCGGGCCAATAGTCGCCGAGGTGGCGTTCGCTGGCGGCCAGCAGCATATCGCCGGTTTCGTTACCCAATGCCAGTATGCCGCTGCCGATGAAGTGGGTGCCGTTATCGCCGGTGCTGGCGTGCAGCTTGCCGCCCAGCTCTTTGCCCGGCGCCAGGAAATCGCTCGCGCTGACGGTATTGAAGGTGGCGATGCCGCCGAGCGTGCCGGCGCTGCCCATACCGCCGGTGGTGCCCTTGTCGATGGTTACGCCGGACAGCAGTTCGGAATCGATGTACATGGTGCCGTTACGCTGGCCATGGCCGCTCTTTTGAAAATTCTGCCGCATGCCGTCGATGTTCATGTTCACCCGGCCGTAGTCTTGTATGCCGCGGATGTTGACCGACAGCGCCGGATCTTGCTGGCTGACGCTGGAATAGGCCCCCGTCGTCTGCTCCAGAATATCGGCCGCGTGTCGCGCCGGGCGGTTGTCCATCTGTTCGCGGCTGATGACGCTGACCGAGCGCGGTTCGTCGTAAACCCAATCGTTGGCGTTGATGCCGCCGGCGCCCAGCACCGTCAGGCTGTCCAGCGCCAGCGCGCCGCCGTTGCCGTTCGCCGTCGGCAGCCGGCTCAATACGATCTGCCCCTGCGGCTGCAGGCGGAAAGCCACCGGATTGCCGCCGATCAAGCGCCGCAGGCCCTCTTCAACGCTCATGCTGCCGTTCAGCGCCGCCGCCTGCATGCCGTCGAGCTTCACCTCGTCGAAAAATACCTGCATGCCGGCCTGCTCGGCGAAGCGCAACATGGCGCTCTGCAGCGGCTGCGCCGCAACGTTGAAATGCTTTTGCTGTGCAGCCTGCGCGCCGTTCGCCTCAGCCTGGGCAGCGAGCGCCACAGCCGGCTGAGTCAACATCATCGCCGCCAGCGCGGCACGTACCGCCGTGGCCAATCGGCCGGCCGGCGTGGTTCCCTTGTGAATAAACATGCGTGTGTGTTCCACCCGAAAGAATGCCAAACCAAGTGATAATGGAAATCAATCTCGTTTAAACATAAGGACGTTCCGGGAGGCAAAAACCCGTAAAGATTTTTTACAGAAAGTGAAAATAGCGGCGAAACGGGCATCCCGGCCCGCCTGCGCCGCTCAGTAAAGCAGCGTGATGCCGGGGAGATTCAGTTGGCGGGCGGAGAGTTCCTGACGAATGGCGCCGACGCCGTCGTCGAGCTTATTGAGCGCAAACACGCCGCTCACCGTGCGCGCTCTTAGCGCGGGATTGACCGCCACGATGCGGGTCGCGCGATAGCGGTTGAGCTGCGCGAGCGCCTGCGGCAGCGGTTGGCGGTCGATCACCAGCCAGCCGCGCCGCCAGGCGTCATCGCCGGCCGTTTGCCGCGTCAGCTGCAGCTGCCCGTTGCGGTAATGCGCCGCCTGGCGTTGCGCGACCACCAGCGAGCGCTCGCCGCGCTCAAGCGTCACCCGCACGCTGTGCTGATGCACGCTGACGTCCACGCCCCGTTCGGTGCGCGCCACGCTGAACTCCGTGCCCAGCGCCTGGGTGACACCGTTTTCCGCCTCCACCCTGAATGGGCGGCTTTCCGCCCCACCTAACGGCGCGACGATAAAATAGGCGGCGCCGCTCAGCAGCCGCACCTTGCGTTCGCCTGCGGAATACGCCAGCGCGATCGCGCTGCCGCTGTCCAGCGCCACCCGGCTGCCGTCCGGCAATGCCACTTCGCGCACCTCGCCGCGAACGGTTTGATAATCCGCCTGCATGCCGATCCACAGAGCTGGCCCGCGATAAACGCCGAAGGAAACGGCGATCGCCACCGCCGCCGCCACCGCCCAGCGGGGCCATCGATGGCGAGATGGCGTTTTCAGCGCCGCCACCTGCGGTTGTAACGCCTGCCGCTGCTCTGGCGGCAGCTGCCCCAGCGTCGTCCACAGCAGGCGTGCCTGACGCAGCGCCGCCCGATGCTGCGGATCGGCGGCCAGCCAGGCGTCCAACGCTCGCCGCCGATCGGCCGGCAGCGCCCCTTCGGCCAGGCTCACGGCCCAGGCGGCCGCCTGCTGTCGCGCCTGTGCGGTTAGCGGTTTCATAATGGCATAGACCTCTGTTTTTTCTGGTTATAGGTTAAGACGTCTGAGCGCGGATAAACCCGTAAAAAAATTGCCATTATTGTTCTTCCATCCGCGCCATCAGCCGCTCGAGCGCGCTGGCCAGGTGTTTTTCCACCGTGCTGAGCGACACGCCCAGCTGCGCCGCCACCTGCGCCTGGGTCAGGCCATCGAGCCGGTTAAGGCGGAAAATCTGCTGCGTGCGCGGCGGCATGTCCGCCAGCGCCTGTTGCAACAGTTGCAGCAATTGACTATCGATCGCCAGTTGTTCAAGCGCCGGTTCACCGGAGGGATACTGCGCCAGAATGTCGTCTTCGACCGCTTCGGTCTGCCGCCGCTGCTGCTGGCGCAGATGGTCGAGCATCAGGTTTTTGGCGGTTTTGTACAGGTAGGCCTCGATATCGAGAATATTACCCTGCGGATACTGCTCGGTCAGGCGGGTAAAACTTTCCTGCGCCAAGTCCGCAGCCAGCTGAGGGTCGCGCAGTTTGGCGTTCAAATAGGCTTGCAGCGGCCGCATATGGCGCAGAAACAGCGCCTGCAACTCGGAATTGGACATCTCTTTTCCCAGAAGTGAAACACCCAATAGGGGCGATAAAAATCACATAAATGATTATCATTATCAATATTGTTCTGGGAAATATGTGCTAAGGCGGGGATAAACGGGAAACCGGCCTGGCGCCGGTTTCCGCTGGGCTGCAGGTCAGAGCTCTAACGCCTCGTCCTCATAGCGATGCTTGGCGTCAAGCGCTTCCTGCTCGGTTTCATGTTCACTGAGCAGCGTATTCGGCTCAATGTCGTCGGTGCGCACTTCAAAACGGCGCAGATGCAGGTTCGGGTCGCCCCGAAACACCTCTACGACGCGGGCGCTCCGTGGATAAGCAGGTTGATCATTTTCGCGCATGCCGTTCTCCCGTGTGTTTCACACAGTAGCAAGTATAGCAGCCGCCCTCATTCCGACACGCGCGAGCCAAGATCGCGATCGCCGGGCGCGCCCGCCAGCAGCTCGGTCAGTTCGTCGCAGGCGCAAATGCGGCCCTCACGCACGGTGAAGTGCGCCAGCACCCGCACGCGGCTGCAGGAGCCGTCGCGCTTTTCCACCTCGACCAGATGATGGGTCAGCACCGCCTCGCCCCGCTCCGCCGCCGCGATCACGCTCAGCGTCATGCGCCGGGTTTGCCGCTTCAGCAGCGCCATGTGTTGCTCAAACTGCTCGAAGTTCAGCACCTTGCCATCCACCTGCTGGCGGTAGCCTGCACTGAAACGGGCGGCGAGCTGCGTCGGCCGATGTTCAGGGCTGGCGACGACCTGCTGCAGCGTATCGAGTACCAGGTCCAGTGGGGTAAGTTGAGTCATCACGTTTCTCCGAAATAGGGTGAACGGCGATCCTATCCCGGCCAGGCGATGGCACAATAACCACATCAAGACTTTTAATAACGTTAAACGGCCGACATGATGCAGATCCACCGCCAACGGCTTCAGCAGGAAAAAAAGCACCTGACGCCCTGGCACCGGCACGAAGGCGGCCAGATCTATCTCTTGACGCGCGGCATGCTGGCAATGGAACTCCCGGGCCGGCAATGGGCGATCACCGGCGGTACGCTGGGCTGGCTGCCGCCGGGATGCGCCCATCAGGCGCTGGCCTGCGGCGACGTGGCGGGCTGGAGTCTGTATCTGCCGGTGGAAAGCGTGCCGGAGATGCCGCCGCTGCCGCAGCTGTTCACGGCCTCTGCGCTGTTGCAGGCCCTGGTGGAGCGCATCGCGCAGTTCCCCGCCGGCCCGCTGAGCGCGCCGCAACGGCGGCTGCTGCAGGTGCTGCTGGACGAAATGCACGCGGCAAGCAGCGCGCCGTTACAATTGCCGCTGCCGCAGGACGCCAGGTTGCTGAACATCGCCCGGGCGCTGCTGAACGATCCCGCCAGCCCGCGCAGCCAGTGCGACTGGGCCATTTGGGCCGGGCTCAGCCCGCGCACCCTGAGCCGCCGTTTTCTGCAGGAAACCGGCATCAGCTTCGCTCTGTGGCGCCAGCAGGCGCGGGTATTGCGTTCACTGGAGGGATTATCACGCGGCAAAGCGGTCGGCGAGGTGGCCGACGCCTGTGGCTATGACAACGTCAGCGCCTATATCGCCGCCTTTCGCCGCCGCTTCGGCGTCACGCCCGGGGCGTACTTTGCGCCGGCTCGGCAAACGGAATAGGAAAACGGGCGCCCGGCGCCCGAAGAGAAGAAAGGGTTACTTCACCGTCTCACGAGGCAACACCGCGAGGATTTGTTCCACCACCCGCTGCGGATCGGCGGCGCCGTCTATCACGTAATGCGCGGCGTCCTGATACAGCGCTTCGCGCGCCGCCAGCACCTCGAGCATCTCCTCGGCGATCGGCCTGCCGGTGAGCGTCGGGCGCTGCGCATCTTCCGGGTACTCTTCCAACCGCTGCGCCAACACGCTGGCCGGCGCGCGCAGGTAGATAACGGTGCCATGCTGACGCATAAACTGACGGTTCTCCTCCGCCAGGATTGCCCCGCCGCCAGTGGCAACTATAGTTGACGGCTTGGTCACGGTTTGCAACGCGATGGTCTCGCGGCGGCGGAACCCCAGCCAGCCCTCGCGCTCGACCATTTCCGCCACGCTCATCTGCGCCGCCTGCTGCATAAACAGATCGGTATCGACGAACTGATAGCCCAACGCCAGCGCCAATGCGCTGCCTACCGTGGTCTTGCCGGCTCCGCGAGCGCCTATCATGAACAGGGTTTGTGTCATTACGGGTTGTCCCTTATGCGGTGACTTGAGTGCATTGCATACCAAAATACCGAGCGGGTGCGATGGCGTGGTGGCAGCATCATACCCTGCCCGCTCTGTATTTCAATATTTACGATAGTGTAAATTCCATGGCACAGCGACTGCCTGCAGCAAAGCCGTGCGCCAGATCCTCATCCAGGTGCCGCCGCAGAGCGGCCGTGAGCCGCGCGTCGTCGAGCGGCCGGAATCCCAGCCGCCGGTAGTAAGGCGCATTCCACGGCACCTCAATGAAAGTGGTGAGCGTCAGGCGGCCCGCACCGTGCCGTTTGGCCTCTTGCGCCACCGCGCCGATCAGGCGACGGCCGACGCCCTGCCGCTGCCAGGTGCCGGCGACCGACAATTCGGCGATGTGCCAATCTTCCCCCTGAGCCTGCACGGCAATAAAACCGGCGCACTCGCCGTTGTCGCTTT
>OCJT01000351.1_pt1 | contig 10497 bp, 19 predicted proteins | sample 1480881 | NCBI WGS metagenome assembly OCJT01 (sample SAMN05301497, study PRJEB22388) | human gut metagenome | isolation source: Infant 2 DOL 19 gut | host: Homo sapiens | place: USA: Pittsburgh, Magee-Womens Hospital of UPMC | collected 2013/2014 | reverse complement strand
TACGGAGATTTCGGAATCCAAGCTACAACTTGTGGATGGATCACTAGTAACCAAATAGAAGCTGCGAGAATAGCTATCAATAGATATATAAGAAGAGGCGGAAAGCTTTGGATAAAAATATTCCCAGACAAACCTGTAACTGAGAAACCAGCTGAAACAAGAATGGGTTCAGGTAAAGGTTCAGTTGAATACTGGGTAGCAGTAGTTAAACCAGGTAGAGTTTTATTCGAGTTATCTGGAGTTGATGAAGAGAAAGCAAGAGAAGCTATGAGACTTGCTTCACACAAACTTCCTGTAAAGACTAAGTTCGTTACAAGAAGAGATTTTGAGGAAATGGGTGGTGAAGAATAATGAAAGCTAGAGAGTTAAAAGAACTAAGAACAAGCAATCCTCAAGATTTAATAAAGAAATTAGGAGACCTTAAAGCTGAGTTATTCAATTTAAGATTCCAATTAGCTACAGGTCAATTAGAAAACCCAATGAGAATCAGAGAAGTAAAAAAATCAATAGCTCAAATCAAAACAATCATAAGAGAAGAAGAGTTAAAGATTGAGCAGTAATCCTGAAAGGAGGTAACCGCTGTGGAAAGAAATTTAAGAAAAAAGAGATTAGGTAGAGTTGTTTCTGATAAAATGGATAAGACTATCGTTGTTGCGGTTGAAACAAAGGTTAGACATCCACTATACGGAAAAACTGTTAACAGAACAACTAAGTTCAAAGCTCATGATGAAAATAATGAGGCTAGATTCGGAGATAGAGTTCTTATAATGGAAACTAGACCATTATCAAAAGATAAGAGATGGAGACTTGTTGAGATAGTAGAGAAAGCAAAATAGTTTTCTAAAGTCTGAAAGGAGGTTAATTTCATGATACAACAACAAACCTTACTAAAGGTTGCTGACAACTCAGGTGCAAAAGAAATAATGTGCATAAGAGTTTTAGGCGGATCTAAAAGAAAATTCGGAAATATCGGAGATGTAATAGTTGCTAGCGTTAAAAGTGCAACACCAGGCGGAGTTGTTAAAAAAGGCGAAGTAGTTAAAGCAGTTATTGTAAGATCAGTAAGAGGACTAAGAAGAGCTGACGGTTCATACATCAAATTTGATGAAAATGCAGCTGTAATAATAAAAGATGATAAGCAACCAAGAGGAACTCGTATCTTTGGACCAGTTGCAAGAGAGCTAAGAGATAATGAGTTCAATAAAATCTTATCATTAGCACCAGAAGTTCTATAATAAACGATTAGGAGGTGGCTAAGATGAAGGTACATGTTAGAAAGAACGACACAGTAGTAGTTATATCAGGTAAAGATAAAGGAAAAACTGGTGAAGTTTTAAGAGTAATTCCTAAGACTGGTAAAGTAGTAGTTAAAGGAGTTAACTTAGTTAAAAAGCATCAAAAACCTAATAGACAAAACATGCAAGGTGGAATAATAGAAATGGAAGCTGCAATAAACAGCTCAAAAGTTATGTTATTCTGTGAAAAATGCAAAAAGGCTACAAGAATAAGCCATAAGTTATTAGAAGACGGTGCAAAAGTAAGAGTATGTAAGAAGTGTGGAGAAACATTCTAAAATTTGAAAGGAGGTACTTTACGTGAATAGACTTCAAGAAAGATATGAAAAAGAAGTAGTTCCAGCTATGATGGAAAAGTTCGGATACAAAAACATAATGCAAGTTCCTAAAATAGAAAAAGTTGTTATAAACATGGGAGTAGGAGAAGCTAAAGATAATCCTAAGGTTCTAGAATCAGCTGTTAGTGATTTACAAATAATCGCTGGACAAAAGCCTGTATTAACAAGAGCTAAAAAGTCAGTTGCTAACTTTAAAATAAGAGAGAACATGGCTTTAGGATGTAAAGTTACTTTAAGAAAGACTAATATGTACGAATTCGTAGATAAATAAGTTTCAACAGCTTTAGCAAGAGTAAGAGACTTCAGAGGAGTTTCAGCTAAAGCATTTGATGGAAGAGGAAACTACTCATTAGGAATTAAGGAACAATTAATATTCCCAGAAATCGAGTATGATAAAGTAGATAAAGTAAGAGGAATGGATATAATCTTCGTTACTAGTGCTAACACAGACGAAGAAGCAAGAGAATTATTAAGATTCCTTGGAATGCCATTCGCTCAATAATAAGGAGGGGATACGCATGGCTCGTAAGGCAATGATCGAAAAATGGAAAAAAGAACCTAAATACAAAACTAGAGCGTATACTAGATGTAGATTATGTGGAAGACCACATTCTGTATTAAAGAAATTCGGAATTTGCCGTATCTGCTTCAGAGAATTAGCTTACAAAGGTGAAATTCCTGGATGTAGAAAGGCAAGCTGGTAATATAACTAGTAGAATGAAAGGAGGCACAATATAATGGTTATGACAGATCCTATCGCAGACTTACTAACTCGTGTGAGAAACGCGAACTCAGTAAGACACGAAGTTGTTGAAGTACCTTCTTCAAGTGTTAAGAAGGCTATCGTAAATATATTATTACAAGAAGGTTATCTTAAAGGAGTAGAGGAGTACAACGATGGTGTAGTTCCTATGATGAGATTAACTTTAAAGTACGGAGCAAACAATGAAAGAGTTATAACTGGTTTAAAGAGAATATCAAAACCAGGTTTAAGAGTTTACTGCAAGAAAGATGAAGTTCCTAGAGTATTAAACGGATTAGGTATCGCTTTAATATCAACTTCAAAAGGATTAGTAGTTGACAGAGAAGCTAGAAAATTAGGATTAGGCGGAGAAGTTATCTGCTACGTTTGGTAATTTTTTAGAGTGAGAAAATAACATAGATTTAAATAGATTGAAGCAAAGAGATGATTTAAAAAAATATAAGGACCAAATTCACAGGAGGTGCGCATTATGTCAAGAGTAGGTAAAATGCCTATAGCTATCCCTGCTGGAGTAACTGTTACTGTAACACCAGAGAACGTTGTTACAGTAAAAGGCCCTAAGGGTGAGTTAGTTAAAGCTATGCACAAAGACATTAATATAGCTGTAGAAGATGCTCAAGTAGTTGTTACTAGACCAAGTGACGTTAAAGAACACAGAGCACTTCACGGATTAACTAGAGCTTTACTTAACAACATGGTTGTTGGAGTAAGCCAAGGTTTTTCAAAAACTTTAGAGTTAAACGGAGTTGGATACAGAGCTCAATTACAAGGAAAGAAACTTGTTATGAACTTAGGATATTCACATCCAGTAGAAGTTGAAGCAGTTGATGGAGTAGACTTCAAATTAGACGGAACAACTAAAGTTATCGTTGAAGGTATCGATAAAGAAAAAGTTGGAGCAGTTGCTGCTAACATCAGATCATGGAGAAAACCTGAACCATACAAAGGTAAAGGAATCAAGTACTCTGATGAAGTTATAAGAAGAAAAGAAGGTAAAACTGGTAAATAATAAATACTAATATAGAAAGGAGTGAACCTTATGTTCAAAAAGGCAGACAGAAAAGAAGCAAGAGAAAGACGTCACCTAAGAGTTCGTAAGAAGGTATTCGGAACTCCAGAAAGACCAAGATTATCTGTATATAGAAGTGAAAAGAACATATATGCTCAAATAATAGACGACGTTAATGCTGTTACTTTAGTAGCTGCTTCAAGGTTAGATAAAGCTATCGAAGTTAAAGGAAGCAACAAAGAAGCTGCTAAATTAGTTGGAGAATTAGTTGCTAAAAGAGCTATAGAAAAAGGAATAAATGATGTAGTATTCGACAGAGGTGGATACGTATATCACGGAAGAGTTGAGGCTTTAGCTAGCGGAGCAAGAGAAGCCGGATTAAAATTCTAATCTACAAGGAGGGGAAATACATGAGAATCGATCCTAGCACACTAGACCTTAAAGAAAAGGTTGTTAGTATAAGCAGAGTTACTAAGGTTGTTAAGGGTGGTAGAAACTTCAGATTCAGTGCGTTAGTTGTTGTTGGAGACGAGAACGGACACGTTGGTGTTGGAACTGGTAAATCTATCGAAATCCCTGAAGCAATAAGAAAAGGAATAGAAGATGCTAAGAAAAACTTAGTAGAAGTTTCAATAGTTGGACCTACTGTTCCTCATGAAATACACGGAAAATTCGGTACAGGAGATGTACTTATAATGCCAGCTACTGAAGGTACAGGAGTTATAGCTGGAGGTCCTGCAAGATCAGTTCTTGAATTAGCAGGATTAAAGGATGTTAGAGCTAAATCATTAGGTTCAAACAACCCAAGAAACATGGTAAAAGCAACTATCAACGGATTAGCTAACTTAAGAACAGCTGAAGATATAGCTAAATTAAGAGGAAAATCTGTTGAAGAGATAATAGGTTAGGAGGGATAGCGATGCTAAAGGTAACATTAGTTAAAAGCTTAATTGGTAGAAAGAAAGACCATATCGCTACTGCACATGCCCTTGGACTTAGAAAAATAGGTAAAACAGTAGAGCATGAGGGAACTCCTCAAATAAAAGGTATGATAAACAAAATAAGTTATCTACTAAAAGTTGAAGAAGCATAATTAAATAGAGCGTTAGAGGAGGTGTAATAACATATGAAACTTCATGAATTAAGACCAGCAGCTGGTAGTAAATCAGCTCCAAAAAGAGTTGGTAGAGGTACTGGTTCAGGCTTAGGAAGAAATGCCGGAAAAGGTGAAAAAGGTCAAAATGCTAGATCAGGTGGTGGAGTTAGACCTGGATTCGAAGGTGGTCAAATGCCATTATACAGAAGACTTCCTAAAAGAGGATTCACTAACCCATTTACAAAACATTTTGTAACAATCAATGTTGATAGATTAAACATATTCGATAATGGAACAGAAGTTACTCCAGAATTACTATTAGAAAGAAGAGTAGTAAGTAAACTAATGGACGGAGTTAAGATCTTAGGAAATGGAAACATAGAAAAGAGCTTAACTATCGCAGGTTGCAAGTTATCAAAGCAAGCAGCTGAAAAAATAGTTGCAGCTGGAGGAAAAGTTGAGGTGAAATAATCGTGCTATCAACCCTACGTAATGCCTGGAAGGTTCAAGATTTAAGAAAAAAAATAATTTGGACTGTATTCTTAATAGCAATTTTCAGGATGGGAAGTTATATTCCTGTTCCTGGAATTGATACAGATAGTCTAAAAGCTTTAACACAATCAGGAAGCTTAGTAAGCTTCTATGATTTAATTTCTGGTGGTTCTTTTAGTAGATTTAGTATATTTGCTTTAGGTGTTGTACCATACATCAATGCTTCAATCATTATGCAACTTTTAACAGTTGCAATTCCTAAATTAGAACAATTGTCTAAAGAGGGAGATGATGGAAGAAAGAAAATCCAAAAGATAACTAGATATGCTTCAATTGTTATTGGAGCAATCACTGCTTATGGAAGTTATGTGATAATTCACAATGTTGGCGCACTTAAGAGCAATTCTCCAGTTAGTATGTTTTTAATATTACTAACACTAGTAGTTGGATCAACTTTCTTAATGTGGTTAGGAGATCAAATTACAGTTAAAGGAGTAGGAAATGGTACTTCTTTGATAATATTTGCAAATATATTATCAAGCTTACCAATGACTGGTTATCAAATATATAACTTAAGTAAGATAGGTAAAATAAATGTTGTTGAAGTAGCATTATTTATTTTCTTTACATTAGCTTTATTAGCAGGTGTAATTTACTTATCATTAGCTGAAAGAAGAATTACTGTACAATATGCAGGTAAAGCCGTAGGTAATAAAATGATGAAGGGACAATCAACTCATATTCCATTAAGTATTATTGGAACAACTGTTATAGCAATAATCTTTGCTATGTCTGTTATGAGTTTCCCAACAACTATAGCTCAATTCTTCCCAGAAGCTGGATGGTCACAATGGATTACAGGATCTTCTTACAGTCCTTTCAATGCAAAGACTTGGATGTATCCAGTATTATATGCATTACTGACTATATTCTTTACTTGGTTCTATACTCAAATAACATTTAAGCCAGATGAAATGGCTGAGAATATGCATAAATCATCAGGTTTCATTCCTGGAATAAGACCTGGAAAACCAACAGAGATTTATTTAGAGAAAGTATTAAATAGAATTTCAATGTTTGGTGGATGTTTTGCTGCTATTATAGCAGTAGTTCCTATTTTAGTTGCAAACTATACTCCTTTCCAAGGAATACAGTTTGGAGGAACATCACTGTTAATTCTAGTTTCTGTTTCATTAGAAATAATGAGACAATTAGAATCTCAATTAACAATGAGACATTACCAAGGATTCTTAAAATAGAAATACAAGTTATGGAGATGATGCCCGTGAAGATAGTTTTATTAGGTCCTCCTGGAGCAGGAAAAGGAACACAGGCAAAATCAATTAGTAATAGATATTCAATTCCTCACATATCTACAGGAGATATCTTTAGAAAAAATATTTCAGAGAATACTCCTTTAGGTATTGAGGCTAAATCATACATGGATAATGGACAGTTAGTTCCAGATGAAGTAACTATCAACATGGTAAAAGATAGACTTCAACAAGATGATTGTAAGAACGGATATTTATTAGATGGTTTCCCAAGAACAGTTCATCAAGCAGAAGCTTTAGATAACTTCTTAACTGAAAGAGAAGAGTCAATAGACACAGCTCTTTTAATAGAAGTACCTAAAGAATTCATACTTGAAAGAATGACAGGAAGAAGAGTTTGTCCTTCATGTGGAGCAAGTTATCACATAAAGTTTAATCCACCAACTAATGATGGAAAATGTGATCTTTGTGGATCAGATGTTATTCAAAGAAAAGATGACACTGAAGAAACAGTTAAGGAAAGACTTGATGTGTATGAAAATCAAACACAACCATTAATTGATTTTTATAAAAACAAAAAGCAACTTTCAGTAGTAGATGGAACACAAGCAATAAACGAGGTCTTTGAGAGTATCTGTAAAATATTAGGGAGCGACAAGTAATGATAATTCTTAAGAATGAGAATGAAATCGACCTAATGAGGAAAGCAGGAAAGATTCTTGGAGAGACACTTAACCTGCTTAAGGAGAAAGTAAGACCTGGTATTACTACTACGGAATTAGATAGAATAGCTGAAGAGTTTATAACTAAGCATGGAGCTACACCATCCTTCAAAGGATTGTATGGTTTCCCAGCTTCATTATGTATATCTGTTAATAATCAAGTAATTCATGGTTTCCCAGGAAGTTATGAATTAAAGGATGGAGACATTGTTTCTATTGATTGTGGAGTTTGTCTAAATGGATTTCACAGTGATGCTGCTAGAACTTTTGGTGTAGGTAATATATCAGAAGAGGCAGAAAAGCTTATTAGAATTACTGAAGAATCCTTTTTTAAAGGTATAGAAAAGGCATATGTAGACAATAGATTAACGGATATTTCTAATGAAATACAGCAATATGTTGAAGCCAATGGATTTTCTGTTGTTAGAGACTTTGTAGGACATGGAATTGGCCGAAAAGTCCATGAAGATCCTGAAGTTCCTAATTTCGGTAGACCAGGCAGAGGTCCAAAGTTAATGGCAGGAATGGTATTAGCTATTGAACCGATGGTAAACATGGGATCATATAGAGTCAAGACTTTAGATGATGGCTGGACAGTAGTAACAGCAGATGGGAAACTTTCTGCACACTATGAAAACACAGTTGCAATTTTACCTAATGGTCCTGAAATATTAACACTTATAAAATAGTTTTAATATATATTGCTTAGTTATAAATTAACATTTGCCTATAAGGAATTTGTAGTTTATGACTAAGGTAATCTTTGAGGTGGATAAGTTGCAAGAAACTGATTTAATCGGTAGATTAGTTACTTCAAATGCTGGAAGAGATACAGGAAAATCATATATTGTGATTGGATTGGTAGATGATGATCTACTAGTGGCAAATGGAGCAACTAAGACTATTGAAATGCCAAAAAAGAAAAAAATAAAACATGTAGTGCTTACTGAGATATTGGATGATGAGTTAAAATCATGTATAATATCAAAGGATAAGAATATAAATCTTAAAATAAAAAGATTTTTAAAGCTTAGTAGCACTAACAAGGAGGTTTGATTACCTTATGTCAAAAAGTGATATAATTGAAATGCAAGGTACAGTTTTAGAAGCTTTACCAAATGCAATGTTTGAAGTTGAATTAGAGAGTGGGCATAAAATATTAGCTCATATCTCAGGAAAGTTAAGAATGAACTTCATAAGAATTTTACCAGGAGATAAGGTTACTGTGGAACTTTCACCATATGATCTTACAAGAGGTAGAATTACATGGAGAGCAAAATAAGGAGGGTTAGCGATGAAAGTAAGACCATCAGTTAAGCCTATTTGCGAAAAGTGCAAAGTTATAAAAAGAAAAGGAAGAGTAATGGTAATCTGTGAAAATCCTAAGCACAAACAAAAACAAGGCTAATAGGTAAATAAAACATAATAAAAAGGTCAATTGGGAGCGAATTCTTATTGACTTTTATTTAAAAGTAAAATATGATTATATAGGCATTTAAATAATAGCAAATAAATTTTAGGTGCGGCTGTGATGGGTAAAACCATCAACCTAAAATTTTAAATATAAATAAACAATAGAGCAATTGAGTTACTTATTTAATGTAAATCAATTTCGTATTTTAATTACCAGGAGGTGTAACATTAATGGCAAGAATAGCAGGTATCGACCTACCAAGAGAAAAAAGAGTTGAAATAGGTCTAACTTATATATATGGTATAGGATTACCTACATCACAAAAAATTCTTGAAGTAACTGGAGTTAATCCTGATACAAGAGTTAAGGATCTTACTGAGGAAGAAGTAAACTCAATAAGAAACTACATTAAAGATTTAACAGTTGAAGGTGACTTAAGAAGAGAAGTTGCTTTAAACATAAAGAGATTAGTTGAGATTGGTTCATATAGAGGAATCAGACATAGAAAAGGTCTTCCACTTAGAGGACAAAAAACTAAGACTAATGCTAGAACTAGAAAAGGTCCTAAGAAGACAATAGCTAATAAGAAGAAATAGTTAAGGAGGGAAGACAATGGCAGCTCAAAAAGTTAAAAAAACTAGAAGAAGAAAAGAAAGAAAAAATGTTGAGCATGGTGCAGCACACATCCAATCAACATTCAATAACTCAATAGTTACTTTAACTGATGCAAAAGGAAATGCATTAGCATGGGCAAGTGCTGGTGGCCTTGGATTCAAAGGTTCAAGAAAGAGCACACCATTTGCAGCTCAAATGGCAGCTGAAACAGCAGCTAAAGCAGCTATGGAACACGGATTAAAAAGCGTTGAGGTTTACGTAAAAGGACCAGGTGCTGGAAGAGAAGCAGCTATAAGAAGCTTACAAGCAGCTGGATTAGAAGTTACTTTAATAAAAGATGTAACTCCAATCCCACACAATGGATGTAGACCACCAAAAAGAAGAAGAGTTTAGTAACGTCACGGGAGGTGTAATGAATGGCAAGATATACTGGAGCTACATGTAAGTTATGTAGAAGAGAAGGTATGAAATTATTCCTAAAAGGGGATAGATGTTATACAGATAAATGTGCTTTCGTTAGAAGAAGTTATGCACCAGGACAACACGGAGCAAGCAGAAAGAAATTATCTAACTACGGAACACAATTAAGAGAGAAGCAAAAAGCTAAGAGAATATACGGAGTTCTTGAAGGTCAGTTCAGAAACACATATGAAAGAGCTGAAAAAATGAGAGGAATCGCCGGTGAAAACTTACTTAAATTATTAGAAATGAGATTAGATAACGTTGTTTACAGATTAGGATATGGTGCTTCAAGAACAGAAGCTAGACAATTAGTAAACCACGGTCATTTCTTAGTAAATGGTAAAAAAGTTGATATAGCATCATTCAAAGTATCAGTTAACGATGTTGTAACAGTTTGTGAAAAGAGCAGAGGATCAGAAAGATTCAAAATGTTTGCTGAAAATCCAAAAGCTTTACCAAAATGGTTAGAAGCTAACGTTGAAAACTTTGAAGGTAAAGTTGTTGCTGAGCCTGCAAGAGAAGATATCGACGTACCAGTTAACGAGACTCTAATCGTCGAGTTATACAGCAAATAATAATTATTGATCTTAAGAGTACTTTTACAATTGGATCAGTTGCCCTCATAAGGTTGCCATTTTAATATTAAGGAGGGTTTTTAAATGTTAGAAATAGAAAAGCCAGTAATTCAATGTGTTGAATCAAACGATAACGGAACATATGGTAAGTTTGAGATAGAACCATTAGAAAGAGGTTATGGAATAACTCTTGGTAATGCATTAAGAAGAATATTACTTTCTTCTTTACCTGGAGTGGCTCCAACTTCAGTTAAAATAGATTCAGTTCTTCATGAGTTTTCAACAATAACAGGTGTTAAAGAAGATGTTACAGAGATAATCTTAAATCTTAAAATGTTAGCACTTACTATGGAAGGTGAAGGACCAAAAACTATTTATATTGATGCTCAAGGACCAGGTGTTGTTACTGGAGCAGATATAAAAACAGATGGTGATGTAGAAG
>OCJT01000345.1_pt1 | contig 10593 bp, 7 predicted proteins | sample 1480881 | NCBI WGS metagenome assembly OCJT01 (sample SAMN05301497, study PRJEB22388) | human gut metagenome | isolation source: Infant 2 DOL 19 gut | host: Homo sapiens | place: USA: Pittsburgh, Magee-Womens Hospital of UPMC | collected 2013/2014 | reverse complement strand
AAATATATAAATAATAATTGTTTATACATTAAATTAAATCCCTACATTAAATAACTCTAAAAAATATATAAACTATATTCTAAATAAAACTATCTATTATTTTATCCACAATTTATTAAATTACTCATCTACTTAATTAATACTAATTACTTCAATAAAAAGTTTATTTAAATCTTAAAGATATACAATTACATATATATAGATAGAATTAGTTCATTTATCATAAATAAACTTAACTTTATAACTTTAGTTATAAAGTTATCCACATATAAATAACAATATGTTATTAACTTTTTACCTTTATATTATCTCTTCCTCTTTTTACTCCCTAATTTATCCTTATTATATTTAAATATTGATTCTCTTAACTTCTATTATGTTAAAAATTCAAATTTCAAAAGATATTTTTCCTAATATGTACCTTTAAATTTTAATATTTTCACTTAACTTTAAATCTAAATAAGTTTTACACAAAATAAGTTATCAACAGCTGTTATTTTTGTGGATAACTTATTGAATCCAACTATACCTTTATGTTATCATATTAATGCATTGTGAATAACTTTATCTAATATAACAACTTATCCACACTTGTGAATAATCCTGTTGATAACTTGTATATTATTCTTATTATTTATTATTTATAGTCTTTATAATCCTTTTATTTCAACGGTTTTATATATTTTAAACTTTCAACAAGAACTGTGTATATTTCTTGTTGATAATTTTTTTATAATAAAATTTATCCACATTATCAACAGCCTGTTAATAATTTTATTCACAACATGTAAAGTAATAATCTAATATGTTAATTATATGTGCATAACTAAAAGTTAAAATCATTTTATGATTGGAGGATAGAAGATGGATGCCCAACTAAATAATCTCTGGGAACAAGCATTGAACATAATAAAAGGAGAAATTTCTGAAATAAGCTTTAACACTTGGATTAAAAGCTGTACTCCTATATCAATTTCAGATAATATATTAAAACTTTCTGTTCCTAATGAATTCACTAAAGGGATTCTAGATACAAGATATAAAGACTTATTAATTCAAGCTTTAAAGATAGTTACATCTAGAAAGTTTAAAATAGAGTTCTATCTTGAGTCTGATTTAGAAGAAGAAAAAGAAAATGAGGAAAAGCAGAAAGAAGAGAAGAAAGAGAATACAAATGATGTCGATGGATCTATAGTTGTAAGTGATGAAATGTCAGCTACATTAAATCCTAAATATACTTTCCAATCCTTTGTAATAGGTAATAGTAACCGCTTTGCTCATGCAGCATCTTTAGCAGTTGCAGAATCACCAGCAAAAGCTTATAACCCATTATTTATCTATGGAGGAGTAGGACTTGGAAAAACTCACTTAATGCATGCAATAGGACATTATATTCTTCAAGAAAATCCTAAAGCAAAAGTAGTTTATGTATCATCTGAAAAATTCACTAATGAACTTATTAATGCTATTAAAGATGATAAGAATGAAGAGTTTAGAAACAAATATAGAAAAGTCGATGTTTTATTAATAGATGATATTCAATTCATAGCAGGTAAAGAACGTACTCAAGAAGAGTTCTTCCATACCTTTAATGCTCTACATGAAGAGAATAAACAAATTATACTATCATCAGATAGACCGCCTAAGGAAATTCCTACATTAGAAGATAGGTTAAGATCTAGATTTGAATGGGGTTTAATAGCAGATATTCAACCACCTGATTTCGAAACTAGAATGGCAATACTAAAGAAAAAAGCTGATGTTGAAGGCTTAAATGTACCAAATGAAGTTATGGTATATATAGCTACTAAAATCAAATCAAATATAAGAGAATTAGAAGGCGCACTTATAAGAATAATAGCTTATTCATCTCTAACTAATAGGGATGTAAGTGTTGATTTAGCTTCAGAAGCACTTAAAGATATAATATCTAATAAAGAAAGTGCTCCAGTTACAGTAAAAACTATTCAAGAATCCGTAGCAAATTATTATAATTTAAGAATAGAGGATTTAAAATCTCAAAGAAGAACTAGAAATATAGCTTATCCTCGTCAAATTGCTATGTACTTAAGTAGAAAACTTACAGATATGTCTTTACCTAAAATAGGTGAAGAATTTGGTGGAAGAGATCATACTACAGTAATTCATGCTTATGAAAAAATTTCTGAAAATTTAAAGACTGATGAAGGTCTACAAAGCATGATTAATGACATTACTAAAAAGCTTACTCAAAAGTAATTAACAAAGTACATAATAACTGTATATTATCTGTGGATAACCTGTGAATTATTATGTTTATTATTTTTTGCCTGTTATTTTATTGTGGATAATTGTTCACAGTAATCTACAGGTTATCCACAAGCAAAAAATCTCTGTAAGCCTTGCTATACAAAGGTGTCCAGGTTTTATCCACAAATCCACAGGTACTATTACTATTATTATTATATTTATTATCTATTAATATATCTATTATGCAAAAATTCACACTGTGTATAACTTATGTGAATAAGTCCTAAAAGGAGGGTTTTTATTTTGATATTTACATGCGACAAAAATAAATTACAAGAATCTATAGCTATAGCTCAAAAAGCTATAACTGGAAAATCAACAATGCCTATTTTAGAAGGTCTATACATAGAAGCTTCTGAGAACATAGTAACTATAATAGGATCAGATAAAGATGTTAGTATAGAAACTAAATTTGAAGCTGATGTTACTGAACCAGGGAAGTTAGTTGTTGATGCTAAAATATTTGGAGAGATAATAAGAAAGTTACCTAACGATAAAATTAAAATAGAAACAGTATCAGAAGAAGCTATAAGAATAACTTGTCAAAAGTCTGTATTTGATTTATTACATATGAATGCAGAAGATTTTCCAAGCTTACCTAAGATAAACGAGAACATGATATTCTCAATAAACCAAGGAATTCTTAAAAATATGATAAAAGGAACTTCTTTTGCCATAGCTCAAGATGAAACTAGACCTATTCTTCAAGGTATATTATTCGAAATTAAGGACTCTAAATTAAACTTAGTAGCTTTAGATGGATATAGATTAGCAATAAGAACAGAGAATATAGATACTAACAATACAATTAATGCTGTTATACCAGGAAAGACACTTAACGAAGTGGCTAAGATATTAGAAGATTCAGAGGAAATAGTCAACATAACATTTACTCCAAATCACATATTATTTAATATGGGAGATACAAAAGTTATTTCTAGATTACTAGAAGGTGAATTCATAAAGTATGATGCCTTATTACCAAAAGAACATAAGTTACAAATTGAAGTTGATAAACAAACTCTTCAAAATGGTATTGAAAGAGCATCTCTTATGGCTAAGGAAGGAAATAGTAACTTAGTTAAGTTTGATATAACTGATGAAAATATAGTAATCACATCTAATTCTCAATTAGGAAAAGTTAGAGAAGAGGTTACTATCAAATTGCAAGGAGATGAAATTCAAATTGCATTTAACTCAAAATACTTACTAGATGTTTTGAAAAATATGGAAGAGGACAAAATAGAATTAAGAATGACAAGTAGCATATCTCCATGTATTATAAGAAATAAGAACAATGATTTATGTGAATATTTAGTTCTACCTGTTAGAATAGCAAGATAATTTAAATTAGATTTTTATAACTATGGTGAGTTTAGTATTGCTAAACTCACCATAGACTATTTTTTATTTTATTTTTGAAAGGAGAAACAATGTAATTTTTAAATATACATTGTGTGTATAATTATGCAAGAAGTAAAAATTAATACAGAGTTTATAAAGTTAGATTCATTTTTAAAATGGTGTGGAGCAGTTAGCTTAGGATCAGAAGCTAAAATGTTCATAATGAACGGAGAAGTTTTAGTAAATGGTGAAGTATGTACTCAAAGAGGAAAAAAATTAAGAGTTGATGATACTGTAGAGTTCAATGGGGAAATTTATAAGTTAATTTAAAGATACATAGCCTAAAGAACATAAGAATATGGTATAATTAAATATAGGTGTTTTTATGTATATAAAAAGTTTGCAATTAATTAATTATAGAAATTATGAAAATTTATCAATTAAGCTTTGTCCTAATGTAAATGTCTTTATAGGTGATAATGCACAAGGTAAAACCAATGTAATAGAAGCTATATATTATTGTGGATTTGCTAAGTCACACAGAACTAATAGAGACAAGGAGCTAATAGAGTGGAATAAGGACAGAGCTTTTATAAGGTTAGATGTTCATAAGGATAGATTAGACAAAATCATAGATGTGAATATTTTAAAAGACGGAAAAAAAGCTATTAGCATAAATTCAATAAAGATAAGTAAAATTGGAGAATTAATTGGAACATTTAACGTAGTTATGTTCTCTCCAGAAGATTTAAAAATAGTAAAAGAATCTCCTGGAATAAGAAGAAGATTTATTGATATGGAACTTAGCCAATTAAACAAAAGGTATTATCATAATTTAGTTCAATATAATAAAGTCTTACATGAAAGAAATTTAGTTTTAAAGAATAAAAATATAAATGAGGAAATGTTAGACATATATGATATACAATTGGCTCAATATGGAGAGAATATTATAAAGACTAGATTAAAATATATAGAACAGTTAAACAAATATTCTAAAGAAATTCATAAAGAGATAACTTCAGGAAAAGAAGAAATTGAATTTAAATATATTTCCACTGTAAAAGATTTAGATAATATTAAAGATTCTATGATAAAACTATTAGAACAAAATAGAAAAAAGGATATAGATAAAAGAGCTACATCTATAGGTCCACATAGAGATGATTTTAATATATATTTAAATAATATAGATGCAAAGATTTATGGTTCACAAGGTCAGCAAAGAACTAGTGTATTAACAATAAAATTTGCATCTTTAAAAATAATAAAAGAAATAACAGGTGAATATCCTGTGTTATTATTAGATGATGTATTGTCAGAATTAGACTTTAATAGAAAAAGATATGTTTTAACATCAATAAAAAATATACAAACAGTAATAACATGTACGGGAATAGAAGATCTAACCAGTTATTTAGATGAAAACTCAAAAGTATTTAGAGTTATAAATGGACGTATTCAATGTTAAAGGAGGAGTATTTGTGTTTTTACACTTAGGAGAGAATGTAGTAGTTCCAGTTAAAGATGTTATAGGAATATTCGATATACAAACTGCTATGTATAGTTCAGATACTATACAATTCTTAAGAATGGCTGAAGAGGATGGCTTTGTTGAAAGAATTACAGATGAAAAGCCAAAATCTTTTGTTATAGCTGAGATAGATAAAATGAGTAAGGTATATCTTTCACCTATTTCATCATCTACATTAACAAAGCGTACAGATATTAATTATAATCCTTAAATTTTTGAATTAAGATAAATTTGAGGTTATTACTAAAGATTTATTTTTAAAAGATTTTATAAAAATAGGATTGCCACATTTATTTTGGGAAGGGTTAACCCATAGCCTTTAAATTAATAGCTCTTAAATAATGTTTACATTAAGTGTGAGGATTGAAGGAATTTCGACTAAGTTGTTTGAGATTATTCACGGAAGACCCTATAAAAGGTAAATTGCTGCTATATAGGAGGAGTTATATGTTGGAGCAAAACAATCAAAATTATGATGCAAGTCAGATTCAAGTCTTAGAGGGACTAGAAGCTGTAAGAAAAAGACCAGGAATGTACATTGGTAGTACTAGTTCAAGAGGTCTTCATCATTTAGTTTACGAAATTGTTGATAACAGTATTGATGAAGCATTAGCTGGATACTGTAAAAATATAAAAGTATACATACACAAGGATAATTCAATTACTGTAGTTGATGACGGGAGAGGTATGCCAGTAGGAATTCATCCAAAGATGGGAAAACCAACAGTAGAAGTTATAATGACAGTTCTACATGCTGGAGGTAAATTCGGAGGAGGCGGATACAAAGTATCTGGTGGATTACATGGTGTTGGTGCATCTGTAGTTAATGCTCTTTCAGAATTATGCGAAGTAATTGTAACAAGAGATGGATATGTTTGGAAACAGTCTTATAAAAGAGGGGTTGTACTTACAGGTTTAGAGAAAATAGGAGAAGCTGAAGGTAGTGGAACTAAAGTTCACTTTAAGCCTGACCATGAAATATTCGAAGAAACTGAATATGATTTTGAAATTTTATCACAAAGACTTAGAGAATTAGCTTTCTTAAATAAGGGAATAAACATAACTCTTATTGATGAAAGAGAAGATGAAGTTAAAGAAGAAGTATATCACTATGAAGGTGGTATAAAATCTTTTGTAAGTTATCTAAATAGAAATAAAGAGGTTTTACATGATGAACCAATTTATGTAGAAGGTCTTAAAGATGGAATTGCTGTAGAGGTTTCTTTACAATACCATGATGGTTTCAATGAAAATATCTTTACTTTTGCTAATAATATAGACACTGTTGAAGGTGGTACTCACTTAGCAGGATTTAAAACTGCTTTAACAAGAGTAATGAATGATTATGGTAGAAGATTTGGTCACTTAAAGGAATCAGATAAGAATTTATCAGGAGATGACATAAGAGAAGGTTTAACTGCTGTTGTTTCTGTTAAAATATCTGAGCCTCAATTTGAAGGGCAAACTAAAACTAAATTAGGAAATAGTGAAGTTAGAAGTGCTGTTGATTCAATTTCAGGAGAAGGAATTTCTACTTTCTTAGAAGAAAATCCTGAGGTTGGTAAAATTATAATAGAAAAAGCTTTATTAGCATCAAGAGCTAGAGAAGCTGCAAGAAGAGCTAGAGAGCTTACAAGAAAATCAGTGCTTGAAAGAAGTTCTTTACCAGGTAAGCTTGCTGATTGTTCATCAAAAGATCCAAAGGAATGTGAAATTTACATAGTTGAGGGAGACTCAGCTGGTGGATCTGCAAAGCAAGGAAGAGATAGAAAATTCCAAGCTATATTACCTTTAAGAGGTAAAATAATGAACGTAGAAAAGCAAAGATTGGATAAAATCTTAGGTTCAGATACTATAAGATCAATGGTAACTGCAATTGGAGCTGGTATAGGACCTGAGTTTGATATAGAAAAAATAAGATATAATAGAATAATAATCATGACTGATGCTGACGTTGATGGTGCTCACATAAGAACTCTATTATTAACATTCTTCTATAGATATATGAGAGACTTAGTTGAGCAAGGACACGTTTATATAGCGCAACCACCACTATATAAAATTTCTAAAGGAAAACAAGAGAGATATGCATACTCAGATGCTGCTGCAGATGAAATAATAGAAGAGTTTGGTGGAAAGGATAGTAGTGTAAATGTTCAAAGATACAAAGGTCTTGGAGAAATGAACGCAGGACAACTTTGGGAAACTACTATGGATCCAGAATCAAGAATATTATTAAGAGCAGACATTGAAGATGCTATGGTAGCTGATGAGATATTTACAATTCTTATGGGCGATAAAGTAGAGCCAAGAAGAGAATTTATTCAGAAGAATGCTAAAAATGTTAGCAATTTAGATATATAGTACTAATATGAGGTGAAGTACATGAGCTTAAATGAGGGAAAAGTAATACCCATAGATATAAATAAAGAAATGAAAAAGTGCTACATAGATTATGCTATGAGCGTTATTGTTGGTAGAGCATTACCAGATGTTAGAGATGGTTTAAAACCAGTTCACAGAAGAATTTTATATTCAATGCAAGAATTAGGACTATATCCTGAAAGAGGATATAGAAAATGTGCCAGAATAGTTGGGGAAGTTTTAGGTAAATACCACCCACATGGTGATTCATCAGTTTATGATGCATTAGTTAGAATGGCACAGGATTTCTCTTTAAGATATATGCTTGTTGACGGACATGGTAACTTTGGTTCTGTTGATGGAGACTCAGCAGCGGCAATGAGATATACAGAAGCTAAAATGAATAAAATAGCTTCTGAAATGCTTAGAGATATTAATAAAAATACAGTTGATTTTATTCCAAACTTTGATGGTGAGGAAAAAGAACCAGTTGTATTACCTTCAAGATATCCTAACCTTTTAGTTAATGGTTCATCAGGTATAGCTGTTGGTATGGCTACTAATATACCACCACATAACTTAGGTGAGGTAATTGATGGAACTATAGCTCTTATAGACAATCCAGAATTAACAAGCTTAGAATTAATGACATACATTAAAGGACCAGATTTCCCTACAGCAGGAATAATAATGGGTAAATCAGGAATAAGAGCTGCTTATGAAACTGGAAAAGGTAGAATAGTAGTAAGAGCTAAAGCTGAAATTGAAGAGGAAAATGGAAGACATAAAATAATAGTAACTGAACTTCCATATCAAGTTAATAAGGCTAAGCTTATAGAATATATTGCAGATCTTGTTAAGGACAAAAAAATTACTGGAATATCAGATTTAAGAGATGAATCTGATAGAGAAGGTATGAGAATGGTTATAGAACTTAAGAGAGATGCAAATCCAAATGTTACATTAAACCTTTTATATAAACACACAAAAATGCAAGACACATTTGGAGTTATAATGCTTGCTTTAGTTGATAATCAACCACAAATATTAAACTTAAAACAAGTTTTAGTTCACTATATAAACTTCCAAAAGGATGTTATAACTAGAAGAACTCAATTTGAGCTTAATAAAGCTAAAGAGAGAGCTCACATATTAGAAGGATTAATAATAGCCCTTGATAATATTGATGAGGTTATAAACATCATAAGAAGTTCTAAGACTTCAGAAATAGCTAAAAACACACTTATTGAAAGATTTAGTTTAAGTGAAAAGCAAGCTGCTGCAATCTTAGAAATGAGACTTAGAAGACTTACTGGTCTTGAAAGAGATAAGATTGAAAATGAGTATAATGAGCTTATGAAGTTAATAGATTACTTAAATGCAATCTTAGCTAGTGAGGAAAGATTATTAGAGGTTATAAAAGAAGAGCTTCTAGAAATAAAATCTAAGTACTCAGATGAAAGAAGAACTCAAATAGAAAAACAAGAAAATGAAATAGATATAGAAGATTTAATACAAGAAGAGGATGTTGTAATAACTCTTACTCATACTGGATATATTAAGAGAATATCTTCAGATGTTTACTCAGCTCAAAAGAGAGGTGGTAAGGGAATACAAGCAATGACAACAAAAGAAGATGACTTTGTTGAAAATGTACTTGTAACATCAACACACTCAAACTTATTATTCTTTACAACTAAGGGTAAGGTTTATAAGATAAAAGCTTATGAAGTACCAGACGCAGGAAGAACTGCTAAGGGAACAAATCTTGTAAATATATTACCATTAGAAGCAGATGAAAAAATACAAACTGTTCTTTCATTTAAGGATGTTCAAGAAGATGGATACTTATTTATGGGAACTAAACTAGGAATAGTTAAGAAGACACCATTAAAAGACTTCAAGAACATAAGAAAGAATGGATTAATAGCATTAAACCTTAGAGAAGGTGACGAGCTTCTAAGAGCTAAAATAACATATGGAGACGCAGATATTATATTTGTAACTCAAGACGGTAATGCTATAAGATTTAATGAAACAGATGTTAGACCTATGGGTAGAACTGCATCTGGAGTTAAAGCTATAAGCTTAAGAGAAGGCGACGTTGCTGTTTGTATGGATATAGCCGTAGAAGACGAAAAATTACTAGTTGTCAGTGAAAATGGTTATGGTAAGAGAACTAACCTAGATGAATATAAAGTTCAAAATAGAGGTGGAATAGGTCTTATAACATATAAAGTATCTGATAAAACTGGTAAAGTAGTTGGTGCTACTGTATGTAAAGAAGATGATGAGCTTATGCTTATAAATAACCAAGGGGTAGCTATAAGAATAAATGTAAGTGATATTTCAGTTACAAGTAGATCTGCAATGGGAGTTAAACTTATGAGAACTCTAGAAGATGAAGCTGTTGTAACTATTGCTAAAATCTCTGGAGATACTAATGAAGAGGAAGAAGAAATGACTTTATTAGATGAATCAGAAGATACAAATATAATTGTAGAAGAAGTAGCTACTGAAGTTAAGGATGAAGAAAACTAATAACTTTTAATGAAACTCTGGTGCTTTTAGCATCAGAGTTTTTTTATTTCTTAAATTTTTCTATTAAAATTCATATTTTTTAAGTTAAATAATAAAATATAAATAAAACTTAACTAGATTAAAAAGAGTTTTATTAGGCAAATTATTATATTAAAATATCTAAAAATCCTTACGAATAGCAAATAAATAGTATAAATATAATATAAACTTTACCAAGTGTATCAATAATTAAATTTTTGAGAAAAATAAAGAAATTAAGAGAAAATATAATATAATTTTATAATATAGCATATAAACTAAATGTTTATGTAACCTTATGTGATAAGATATTACTTGTCGCTGACGAACAGCAACAAAACAAAAAAACAAAACTTAGCAAATAAGTTAAAAAAGTTTTTTGAAGAAAAATGTTGACAAAGTTCGAAAGTGGTGTTAAACTAAAGAAGTCGCTTGAGGGCGACAAAGAAATGGTCTTTGAAAATTAAACAGAAGATATTAACATAAACCAGCAATTCTTTTAT
>OCJT01000344.1_pt1 | contig 10605 bp, 7 predicted proteins | sample 1480881 | NCBI WGS metagenome assembly OCJT01 (sample SAMN05301497, study PRJEB22388) | human gut metagenome | isolation source: Infant 2 DOL 19 gut | host: Homo sapiens | place: USA: Pittsburgh, Magee-Womens Hospital of UPMC | collected 2013/2014 | reverse complement strand
CTCTTTTAAGTCATAAGTTATGTAGCAAAGATGAATTGCCTGAAAGAGTAGCTAAAACTATAGAAAGATGTGGACTTGCTAGATATCATATGAAAAGATATCCACATGAATTCTCAGGTGGACAAAGACAAAGAATAGGTATAGCAAGAGCCTTAATTTTAAATCCAAGTTTTATAGTTGCAGATGAACCTGTTTCAGCACTTGATGTTTCTATACAATCACAGATTGTAAACTTAATGATGGACTTACAAGAAGAAATGGGATTCTCATATCTTTTCATATCTCATGATTTAAGTATAGTAAAGCATATTTGTCATAAAATAGGTGTAATGTACTTAGGTAGCTTAGTTGAATTAGCTCCTAAAAATGAACTTTATGATAATCCATTACATCCATATACAAAGGCATTATTATCAGCAGTTCCAATACCAGATCCTACAATTAAGAGGGAGAGAATAATATTAAAGGGTGATATTCCTTCACCAGCTAATCCACCAAGTGGATGTAAGTTCCATACTAGATGTCCATATGCTATGGATAAATGTAAGAAGGAAGCGCCAGAATATAAGTGTGTTGGAAAAGATCACTTTGTTGCATGTCACTTAGTTTAATCTAAAATTAGGTTTATTTATTAAAATGTAAAAATTGAATTAAAAAATTAAATTTTATGTAGTGTAGGGGATTAAATTCTCCTACACTATAACTATATATAATAAAATTTCATTAAATATATAAAAAGTTCTATATTGTATTGTAATCCATAAATAATAAATGATAAAATATTAACGTGTGGTAAACAGGGGGAATTAAGTTTGTTTTGGTTTAAAGATGAAATAACTAGAAGAAAAGAAAAAGAAGAATATGAGAAATTAATGGAAGAAGTTAAAAATAAAGAAAAGCCAACTTTTAAGGATTTGGTTGCTATAATGTTAGCGCAATACGCAATAATACTTCCAATGGTTTTTGGAGGCTTAATTATTTTTGCGATTATATTATATATATTAATGGCGTGGTTAAAATAAATTTATAAACGCTAATGGAGGTAGTAATAATGAAAAAAGGATTAGTTGTTGATTTATCAAAAGCAGCTCCATATTTAAAATCTCACGAAGTTGCTTACATGCAAGAAACTATAAACCAAGCACACAATAAGTTACATAATGGAACAGGTGCAGGAAATGACTTTTTAGGATGGGTTGACCTACCAGTTAATTATGATAAAGATGAGTTTGCTAGAATAAAAGAAGCTGCTAAGAAAATACAAAGTGATTCAGATGTATTAGTTGTTATAGGAATAGGTGGTTCTTACTTAGGAGCAAGAGCTGCTATAGAAATGTTAACTAATAACTTCTATAACTCTATGTCTAAGGATAAGAGAAAAACTCCAGCTATATTCTACGCAGGAAATAACATAAGCTCAAGTTACATGGCTGATTTATTAAAAGCTATTGATGGATTAGATGTAAGCTTAAATGTTATATCAAAATCAGGTACTACTACAGAACCTGCTATAGCTTTCAGAATCTTAAAAGATTACATGGAAAAGAAATACGGAAAAGAAGAAGCTAAGAAGAGAATATATGCTACAACAGACGCTAAGAAAGGTGCTTTAAAAACTTTAGCTGATGCTGAAGGATATGAAACTTTCGTAATTCCAGATGATGTTGGAGGAAGATTCTCAGTATTAACAGCAGTTGGATTATTACCAATAGCTGCGGCTGGAATAAATATAGATGAAATGATGGAAGGAGCTGCTGATGCTAGAGAAGAATATGCTAATCCTTCATTAGCTGATAACGAATGTTACAAATATGCAGCTGCTAGAAATGCTTTATACAATAAAGGTAAAGCTATAGAAATATTAGTTAACTATGAGCCATCAGTTCATTACTTCAATGAATGGTGGAAACAATTATATGGAGAATCAGAAGGAAAAGACAACAAAGGATTATTCCCAGCTGCTGTTGATTTCTCAACTGATTTACACTCAATGGGACAATACATCCAAGAAGGTAGAAGAGATATCTTCGAAACAGTTATTAATGTAGGATCTCCAAGAGAAGAAATAGTAATCGAAGCTAACGATGAAAACATAGATGGATTAAACTTCTTAGCTGGAAAAACTATGGACTATGTTAACAAACAAGCATTCAGAGGAACTTTACTTGCTCATAATGATGGAGAAGTTCCAAACGTAGTTGTTAATGTTCCAGAATTAACTCCATACTACTTCGGAAGATTAGTTTACTTCTTCGAAAAAGCTTGTGGAATCAGTGGATATGTTTTAGGAATAAATCCATTTGACCAACCAGGTGTTGAAGCTTACAAGAAAAACATGTTTGCTTTACTTGGAAAACCAGGTTTTGAAGATTTAAAAGCTGAGTTAGAAGAAAGATTAAAATAATATAAATTTAATTATAAAAAGGAGCTCTTTTTAGAGCTTCTTTTTTGTTTTAAGAGTATAATTTTATTAATATATAAATTATTTATTATTGTAAGAATATTAGTAAATTAATGAAAATGTGTATAATTTTATTAATGGATAATTATTTAATATTCAAAAAAAGATAATAGAGAATATATTATGGGAGGATTATAAAGGTGAAAATAATTATTGATGGTGATGGATGTGCAGGAAGAGATATAATTGAAAAAGTTGCTAAAAAGCATTCAGTAAAAATATTAATTTATTGCACAATAAATCATATGATAAATTCAGATTACTCTGAGGTAAGAATGGTTGATGGTGGATTTCAAAGCGTAGATATGTATGTGGCTAATAATACTGATAAAAATGATATTGTAATAACTCAAGATTATGGAGTAGCAGCTATGGCTTTAGGAAAAGGAGCGTTAGCCATAAGCCCTAGAGGGTATATTTATGATAATGATAATATTGATAGATTACTTTTTGAAAGACATTTAAGTCAAAAAAATAGAAGAGCTGGTGGAAAATCAAAAGGAAATCATAAAAGAAATAAAGAAGATGATGATAGACTTTATTATAATTTAGAAGTTTTGATAGAAAAGGTAAAGACTATTTTAAATTAGATATAATAAAACAAGGTTTGGAAAATTAGAAAATAAACTTTGTAGAATTAGAAAATAAATTTAAAAAATAATATATATACTATTAATTAAGGTATATTAAAAAAAGAAATCTCAGAGTGGCTGAGATTTCTTTAATGGTTTGATTATATGGATATAATAAAATTAGGAGATTTACAGTGTTAAGTAACACTACCTATATTATAGACAGTTTTAAACTTTTTATACATTTTATAAAAGTAGAAAAAATGTAGAAATAGAGTGTTTTATGGTAAGAAAAATAGAAAATATTTACATAAAAACAGAAGTATAATATAATTTATTTATCTATAATGTTTCGGGTTTTAGGGGGAGTGATTATGGGAGAATTACTTTTAGAGTTAGATACGAGAGATATAATAGAACATAATAGTCCGGTTAACATAAAAATAATAAATAACACTAATGACAATTTAAGATATAAAATCTTAATAGGAAAGGATGGAATTTGGGAAACTTTAAGAGAATTTGAAAAAGAAGATGAATTTATATGGACTCCTAAAGAAGATGGAGAGTATATGATTATGGTTCAAGGAAGAAAAGAGGATTCAAATAAGCCTTTTGATTACAAAGTTACTGAGGGGGTTAATGTGAAAAGAACAGTTCATGGCCTTCAAGATGAAATGAATAAAGATGAAATTAAAGAAGAAAAATTAATAAAAGGAATCTATCTCAATAAAGATGTATTTAATGTTGGAGAGAAGGCAGAGTTAAAGGTTGATAGTAACAATGAAAATATTATGTATAGATATTTTATAAGTGGAAAGAACGGATGGCAACTTATAAAGGATTATACATTAGAAAATAAATTAAATTATACTATTAATGAAAGTGGTCAATTTGAGTTTTTAATTGAATGTAAAAAAACGAGTTCAACTAATACAACAGATGATTATGCTACAGTTATATTTACATCAAAAGAATTTGTAAAGCCTGAAATAATTAATTTTATTAATTTAAGTGAAAAATTAATAGTAAACTCAGAGCTTACCTTTGAAGTGGAAGCAAATTTTGAAGATGAAAGAACAGCACTATATAAGTTTGTAAAAATTTCACCAGATGGAAGTAGAACTTGTATTCAAGATTTTTCATCAAGCCGTATAGTAACTTTTAAAGAATTTAAAGAGGGAAGATATAAGCTTTTATGTTTAATAAGAGATATGTATTCTAATAAGGAATTTGATGACAGAGCCGTTATGGTATATGATATAAAACCATATGAACCATTACAATTGAGAAGTTTTACTACAGATTTAAGCTCACCTCAAGAAAAAGGAGAGGTAATAGAGATAAAAGCTGTTATTGATGGAGGAAGTGATATCCTCTATAGATTTAAAATAGATGGAGAAATATCTGAAGATACGGGTTATACAAGAAATAGCACTTTAAAATGGAATGCTAAAAAAGAAGGAAATTATAGAATAACTCTTTGGGCTAAGGATGAATCCTTTATTGGAGATTATGAAATAGAATCTAAATTATATTATAAAATAGAAAAAAAAGTAATAAAACTTAGGGTTAGTGCAGAGGGTGGTACTGACTTAAAGTATTCCTTCTTAATAATTAAGGATGGTAAAACCATAGAAAGTATTGATTTTGGAAGTAATAATTGGGTAGAATTTATTCCAAATGAAAAAGGAAATTATCAGCTTGATGTAAGAGTAAAAGATAAGTATTCAACAAAGGAATATGATGTGCATACTGTACTAAATTTTAAGGTTAGGGAGTATGCAGAAGGGAAAATTGATCATATATTAGTTCCAGCTAAGGAATATTTTTTAGTTGGAGATGATATCGATATTGAAGTAATAGTTCAAAATACTAGACAAGTAAAGGTTAAGTATGTTACTAAGGTAAATGGACAAGTAGTAGAAGAAACTGATTATGTAAAAAATAAGAGGTTTAAAGTTACACCAAAATGTCCAGGAAAATACACAATTGATATATTTGCTAGAAATATTAAATGTAAAGAGGGATTTGATTCAAGAAGAGAAGTAAGATTTTATGTTAGTGAAGCCTTACCTATTACAGATACTAAAATAAGTACTTCTGATAAAGTCTTTAAAATTAATGAGGAGATAAACTTTTCTACAAAATGTGAAGGTGGAAGTAGAGTTTGCTATGAATATTATATAATGGTTAACGGAAATTGGTCTTTAGTTCAAAAATATAGTAGAAAGAGTTATTATTCTTTTAGACCATATGTACCAGGAAAGTATAAAGTTTTAGTATTAACTAAAAGTTATTATAAAAAATGTGCTTATGAGGACTATGATACTTTTGAATTTAAGGTAGAATAAAATATTAAAGTTTAATGTATAATTAGGACTTTATTTTATATAATATTGATTTGAAAATAAGCTTTTAAGACTAAGATTAAGTTAGTTTTTAAATTATTTGAATTTAATATTTACTTAAAATAGAGTCCTATTTCTTTTTGTAGTTTTAATAAAACTTTTAAAAGGAAAAAAGAGAAAATTTAAAAAAAGAAATTGGAATAGATTTTTAAAGATTTAATTGTTTTAATAAATTTGATAGGATTTTATGATTAATAATGTGATTTTCTAGTTTTTAAAGATTTAATTATTTAAGAAAGATAATAAGTTGTAATTAGTTAAACTTTGCTTTATACTAACCACAGATATAAATGTGATTTTTTACGAAGGAGTGACTATTTAGTGGAAAGATTGGATAAGGTTTTATCAAACTTAGGATACGGAACGAGAAAAGAAATAAAGCAAGTTGTTAAAAAAGGATTTGTAACAGTTAATGATGAGAAGGTTAAAGATAGCGGACTTCAAATAGATCCTGAGAAAGATACAATAGTTATAAATGGGGAAAAAGTAGAGTATAAAAAGTACATATATTTAATGATGAATAAGCCAGCTGGAGTAATTTCAGCAACTTATGATAAGAGAGATGAAACTGTTATCGACTTATTATATATGGAAGATCAAGTTTTTGAACCATTTCCAGTAGGAAGACTTGATAAAGATACAGTGGGATTATTATTATTAACTAATGATGGGGATTTAAATCATAAATTAATTTCACCTAAATACCATGTTGATAAGGTTTATTATGCAGAAATAAATGCTCCTATAACAGAAAAAGATATTAAAGCTTTCGAAAATGGTGTAACTTTAGATGATGGATATAAGTGTATGAGTGCAAAGCTTAAGGTTATAGAAAATTTAGAAGATTCATCTAGAGTAGAAGTTACAGTTCAAGAGGGCAAATATCATCAAGTAAAAAGAATGTTTGAAGCTAGAGGGAAAAAGGTTGTTTATTTAAAAAGAACTTCTTTTGGTAATCTTCCACTTGATGAAAGTTTAGAAGAAGGCGAATATAAAGAGCTTTCAGAAAGTGAATTAGCGGTACTTTACAAAAATTTTTAAAGATTTAAATAGTAATGATTGTAAAGGGAAAATTCATGTAGGAAAACTTGCAAAAAAAATATTAGATTACTTGCAATTTAAGTAAACATCTAATATAATAGTTGTGCGAGGATAAATAAAAGGAATAAATAGCCCCCTTTTTATTTATTGCTTATTGCTGAGACGCAACCTAGCCCCAAGGGTTGCGTTTTTTATTTGCAAAATAATGCAAGAAAAAATGCGTTTAGAATTAGTTGTTGAAATAATATATTCAGTTTATATGAAGAGTTGATACTTTAAAGTATCAATTCTTTTTTTATACTATGATTTAAATAAATATTGTTATATTGATATAGCATATATAAGCATTTATTTAAAAGGCTTGCTCTAAAAACTGTTCCCAAAAGAATTAAAAATATACTTTCAATAAGTAAATTAAGTTTATTCTTAATATTATGTAATATTTTTCTAAAATAAATATGAACTGAGTTATTTTTTTTATAGTTGATGAATATAAATATAAAGTTAAATTATATTTATTATGTTAATACTAGTAAGAGGGGGGGAAACAGTATGAGGAGAACTAAAAGCGTATTTTTATGTACACTTTTAGCAACATTAGCTTTTATGCCAGTTAAAGATAATATTGTATTTGCTAAAGAAAAAGCTGGCGTTACTATTGATGTAGTGGAAGAAAAGAATAATTTGTTTAATGAAGAAATTATTTGGGAACCAGGAAATTTAGAAGAAAGCTCAATAAAAATATCTAATAATTTAAGTGAAGATATAGTTATAAAAACTCTAAATTTTCATGATGAAAAACTCTTAGACTATGTAAATTCTTCATATATTGATGAGGGGGATGAAAGGTATAAATATTTTTTTGAAAATGCATTGATTACTGTAAAAGATAGTAGTGATCTGATTTTTCAAGGAACTCTTGAAGAGGTTTTTTCAGAAGGAAATATTAAATTAAAAGATGGAATAAATGTAGAGTCTAATAATAGTAAACTTATAGATTTAGAAGTAAAGATTTCTAATGACTTAGATAATAGAGGACAAGGCATACAAAATGCATTTAGTCTAAGTATTCAATATGAATATGAGGATGAAATAAATAATGGAAGTGGAAACTTACCAAATACAGGGGGCTTTAGCAATAACAATTTTATGGTTTTTGGAGTTCTAGCTTTAGGTATAGGAGCATCAATATTAAAGTTACCTCAAAAAAAGGAGGAGATTTAATATGAAAACTCTTAAGATGAGAAGAATAATTTCATTGGTATTAGCTATAGGAATAACAGGAGGTTTAGGAAGTGTAGCCCATTTTTCAGATAAAGAAAACGTAAACGGTGACTTAAAGTTAACTTTAGGAACATTAAGTTCTGAGGCTACAAAAACAGTTAAAATAGAGAAAATGGACATAGAAGTTCCTGTTAGTGATACTTTTATAATAACTAATAATGGAACTTTAAATCAAAGAATGACATTAAATTTTAAAAATTCATCAATAGGAAATGATGGACTAGAGAAAATAAAGTATTCATTAAGTTTTGAAAGTAGTGAAAATAGAAATATACAAGGATATGGAAATGGAGAAGAGACATTACTTTCACTATTTAATAGAAATATTCAATTATTAGATGCAGAGGGTAATGAAGTAGTTTTAAATGATGGTGAAGTTTTAACTGCTACATTAACATTAAATATGCAAAGAGATATGCCAGAGAATTATTCTAATGCAGAATTTAAATTTGATTTAAATATAGGGTATGCTCAGGAAAATAGTAAGTAGTAGAGGAGGAGTTTAAGTGATTAGTAAGAATAAAATTATAGCATTAATTTTAGGAGTTTCACTTGCTTCAAGTGCTACTTATGGAAGTTATGCTTATTTTAGTGGAGAGTATTCAGTAAAAAATACGGTTAAAATAGTTGAGTTAGATCCTAAGGAAAGTCCTTTTGAAATTTCAAACATAAGCATTAGAGAAAACTCTCTTGTATTAGAGTTTTCTAAAAAAGTCTTCTATAGTGGAGAGCATATAAATAGTGATATTGTTGGAAGTGAAACTTTTTTAGATAATGCTGAAATTTCAATAGAGGGAAAGGAAATTATAATAAGTAAAAAGTATGTAGAATTTTTAATTCCTGTTGGAATAGATAATAATTTGCCAAGTATAAAATTAAATAGTAATTTTGAAGATAGATTTGGTAAGGATTTAGAAGAAATAACTTTATACTTATATGAAGATTCTAATGGAAACATCACATGGAGTTTAACTAATGATCAAAATGGTAATAAAGAAAATCAATCTAATAATGAGATTAAGGGAGATGTAGAGGTTAAACCTAATAGCGAGGTTAAAGATGAGGCTGTAGATCAACCTAATAATGAAGTTAAAGAAGAATCTTCAATAGAAAATTCTAATAATGAAGGTGAAAATATTGAGACGCCAAAAAGTGGAGATGAAAATACTACACCTGTAGAAGGAGAGAATTTACCTAAGGAAGAAAATTTAGAGCAAGAAAATATTAATGGAAATGAGCTAAATAAATCTTTAGGAGAGGGAGAAATTTCAAATAATCTTACTAATATTAATTAAGAAAAAATATATGAAATAAATTAAAGAGGTAAATTTAAAAGATTATATTTAAAGTAAGAGTATTATATTTGAAATAAATGGTCACATTTTATAATGTGGCCATTTATTTTTTATTAATCATGTAAAAGAATAATATGTTTGATAGAATATAATATATAGATTTATATGGTATAATAAAGTTTAGTTTTATTGTAGGAAGAGGAGTGATCTAATGGATTTAAAAAGCTTGCTTAATAAAGAACAATATGAAGCAGCAACCACAATTGATGGTCAAGTACTTATATTAGCAGGAGCAGGTTCTGGTAAAACTAGAGTACTTACACACAGAATAGCATACATGATAGAAAATGATATAAAACCTTATAATATATTAGCAATAACATTTACAAATAAAGCAGCAGGGGAAATGAGAGAGAGAGTAAAATCTCTAGTTGGTGAAGTAGCAAACAACATGTGGATATCAACATTTCATTCATCTTGCGTGAGAATTTTAAGAAGAGAAATAGATAAATTAGGTTATAGTAAAGACTTTACAATATATGATTCATCAGATCAGAAAACATTAATAAAACTTGTAATGAAAGAGCTTAATATTAATGAAAAAGAGATAACTGATTTAGAGATTTTAGGTACTATAGGAAAAGCAAAGGATAATATCCAAAGTGCACAAAGTTTTAAGAAAGAAAATGAAAGTAATTTTAGAAAAAATAAAATAGCAGATGCATATCTTTTATACCAAAAGAAATTAAAAGAAAATAATGCCCTAGATTTTGATGATTTAATAGTAAAAACTGTTGAGTTATTTAGAAAGCATAATGATGTATTAGAGTTTTATCAAAATAAGTTTAAATACATAATGATAGATGAGTATCAAGATACAAATAAAGCTCAATATGAATTTGCTAAGCTTTTAGCTGCAAAACACAAAAATATATGCGTAGTTGGTGATGATGATCAATGTATTTATGCTTGGAGAGGGGCAGATATAAGAAATATATTAGATTTTGAAAAGGATTATCCAGAGGCTAAAGTTGTTAAGCTTGAACAAAACTATAGATCAAAAGGAAATATTTTAGAAGCTGCTAATAAAGTTATAAAAAATAATGCAGAGAGAAAATTTAAGATTTTAAGAACTGAGCAAGTAGAGGGAGAAAAAATAAGTATTCATAGAGCTTACTCAGATAAAATGGAGGCAGCTTTTGTTGTTTCAGAGATAGAAAAATTAAAAAGTGATAATGGATATAAGTATAAGGACTTTGCTGTTCTTTACAGAACAAATGCACAGTCTCGTAATTTTGAGGAAGCCTTAAGAAGAGCAGGAATTCCATATAGGATTTTTGGAGGACTAAAGTTCTATGATAGAAAAGAGATAAAAGATATTCTTGCATACTTAAAAATAATAGTAAATCCTAAAGATTCTATAAGTTTAAGAAGAATAATAAATGTTCCTAAAAGAAGTATTGGAGATACTACTGTAGAAAAACTTCAAAATCATGCAACTGAAATAGATGATACATTATACAATGTTTTATTAGATGTAG
>OCJT01000334.1_pt1 | contig 11095 bp, 10 predicted proteins | sample 1480881 | NCBI WGS metagenome assembly OCJT01 (sample SAMN05301497, study PRJEB22388) | human gut metagenome | isolation source: Infant 2 DOL 19 gut | host: Homo sapiens | place: USA: Pittsburgh, Magee-Womens Hospital of UPMC | collected 2013/2014 | reverse complement strand
CGCTGACGCCGTGGCTGGAGTTGGTGGTGGCGTTGGCCGGATACAGCTTGGCGGCAGTAAACACCCCTTGCTCAAAGCCGTTGACCAGTTCACTGGCCGCCAGAGAGTTGGTCAGATAGCAGGTCATCAGCGGAGTGAAGTTGTGACCCTGCGGGACCGCCGCCAGAATGCGATCGCGGTAGGCGCGCGCGGCGGCCACGGTCGTTACGGGCGGAACCAGGTTCGGCATCACGATCGCCCGGCCAAATACCTGGCTGGTATAGGGCACCACCGTTTTCAGCATCTCGTCGTCACGCAGGTGGATATGCCAGTCGTCTGGGCGGCGGATTTTCAGAACTTGAGGTTGTGCGGTCATCTAGCTAGGCTCCGGCGGTCAAATACGTCTAATGAAAAGCGAATAATGGGTTTATTCACGCCGGGGTGTAAGGATAAGCGGAAAGCGCCTGAGATGCATCTGTTTGTTGGCGACAAGTTGAAATCAATAGCGCGGCGGGCGCATAGTAACAGGGATTTCAACGATGCCGACGCCAATACCGTCGACCTTCATCAAGTGGAAAGGGAGAAAGCAATGGAAGTACGCGTTATCGCCACCCTGCAAGCGAAAGCGGGATTTGAAGACGCCGTCAGCGAAGCGGTGCACGACATTCTCGAGCCGAGCCGCCAGGAGTTGGGCAACCTGCAATATGATTTGCATCGCGATCTGGAAAAGCCGGGCGTTTTCGTGTTCTTTGAGCGTTGGGCCAGCAGCGAAGCGCTGGATAAGCATAATGAGACGGCGCATTTTCAGCAGTTCGTCAGCCGGCTTGACGGCAAGTTGGATGTTTTAGACATCAAAAAACTGAAAAAGATAGCCTGAGCCTTTTTGCAGGCAAGAAAAAACCCGCCGATGGCGGGTTTTTTTAGAGCTGCAGATTAACTTATTCGTTAACCGGCTGCGGCTTGGTGGCCGGCGCGGTGGCCTGGCTCACCGCCGAATGGCCGCCTGCCGAGCCTTTGCCTTCAAAGTTGAAGGAAGGGCGCTGCCAGTCGCTGTGCTTGCGTTCTTCCGGCACGTAGGCCGGCGCAGGCGCTTTGGTCATCGGCGCAGTGGCGATGTGTTTGTACAGTACGTCCTGCACGGCTTTCACCGGTGCCGGCTGCTGAGCAACCACTGGCGCAGGTTCTGCGGCGATTGGCGCCGGGGCTTTTTCGACCGGAGCGGCTTCCACGGCGGCTGGCGCAGGCGCTGCTTCTGCCACTGGCGTTTCTTCCGCTTGCGCAGCTTCTGCCGGCGCAGCGTCGACCACAGGCTCGTCTTCCACCGGCTTGGCTTCAACCACAGGTTCTGCCGCAACGGTTTCAGCTACCGGCTCGGCTTCCACTGCCGGGGCAGTCTCTTCCGCTTTCGGTTCTTCAACTGCGACAGGTGCCGGCGCGGCTTCCACCGGCGCCGGGGTTTCCTCGGCCGGGGTGGCAACGACAGGCGCTACGGCTGCAGCTTCTTCCGTTACGGTAACGGCCGCAGTTTCAACGGCGGCTTCTGGTGCCGGCTCGTTGACGCTGGCCGCAGCCTGAGTTTCTTCCACGGCAACGCTGTGCTGTTCAACCGCTGCGGCAACAACCGGTGCCGCTGCCTGTTCTACTTCTACGGCTTCGGCCTGCACTTCGGCTTCTTCAACCTGAGCAACCGGGTAGCTTACCCAGACTTTGCCCGATGCCATTTCCGGCGAAGCGAACGCGCCCGCCAGCGGCATTGGGGACTGCAGCGGGTAACGCTCATCGCGGTAACGACGACGACGCTGGCCGCTGACGCGCAGGTGGCGCGGTGAACGACGGGAACGGCGCGGCATGCCTTCGCCGTTGCCACGGTTTTCGCCCTGGGCATCGTCTTCCGGCTGAGCGGCAACGGTTTCCGGCAGCAGCTTGACGCTGTCGTCGGCGGTCGGCTGCGCGACTTCGGCTTTCGCTACCGGCGCTTTCGGCGCCAGCAGCTCTTCCGCTGCACGCTGCAGTTCTTCTTCCGCGGACAGGATGCGCACCTTCTGCGACAGAGGGCGGCGCTGGCGGCGCTGCATGTTCTGCTGCTGGCGTTCTTCCTGCTCTTCGTCGGTGCTCTCGACCGCTTCAACGCTTCCCAGCGCTTTCACTTCCTGCTGAGCCTGACGTTTTTCTTCCTGACGACGACGCTGGCGCTCAGCGCGCTGCTCACGGCGTTGCTGCTGATCTTCGCGCGGCGCTTTAGCGCTGTCTTCCGAGGCGGTTTCCTCCGCTACCGGCGCGTTCTGCTGCTGGTTGCGGCGGTTACGGCGCTGTTCATCGCGGGATTCACGCGATTCACGGCCTTCGCGGTTCTCACGCGGCTCACGGTTGTCGCGCTCGCGATTGTCACGGCCTTCACCGCGCTCTTTACGCTCGCCGCGTTCCGGACGGTCACCACGCTCACCGCGCTCTTTACGGCCGGTGCCTTGGCGACGCTGACCGCGACGATCCTGACGACGGTTTTCACCGTTGCTTTCCGCCTTCGGCGTTTCGGCCGGTTTGGTTTCTTCGACGGCAGGTTGTTCCTCACCGGCGAACAGGCTCTTCAGACCACCGAACAGGCGGCCCAGGAAGCCCGGCTTGGCGGCGGCCGGCGCTGCGGCTTTAGCTTTGGCGGCGGCAGCGGCAGGCTTGGCCACGGCGACAGGTTCTTCAGCCGGCGGTGGCGCATCGGCGGACAGGGAGAAGGAAGCCAGGGCCGGTTGCTCCGGACGCTTGCGTTCCATCGGCGCGTCTTCCAGCGGGCGCTCCATGTCTTCTTCGTGCAGCTTCGGCAGCAGGTAGCTGAGGGTAGAGGTTTCCTCGCCCTTGCGCACGCGCAGCACCGAGTAGTGCGGGGTTTGCATTTCATCGTTAGGCACGATGACGGCTTTCACGCCACCCTGACGTTTTTCGATCGCGCTGACGGATTCGCGCTTTTCGTTCAGCAGGTACGAAGCAACCTGAACCGGCACGATAGCGTGAACTTCTTTGGTGTTTTCCTTCAGCGCTTCTTCTTCGATCAGGCGCAGGATGGACAGCGCCAGCGATTCGTTGTCGCGAATGGTGCCGGTGCCGTTACAGCGTGGGCACACGTGGTGGCTGGATTCGCCCAGCGACGGGCTGAGGCGCTGACGGGACATTTCCAGCAGGCCGAAACGGGAAATGCGGCCGATCTGGATGCGCGCGCGGTCTTGGCGCACGGCATCGCGCAGGCGGTTTTCCACTTCGCGCTGGTGGCGAACCGGCGTCATGTCGATGAAGTCGATGACGATCAGGCCGCCAAGGTCACGCAGGCGCAGCTGGCGAGCGATCTCGTCCGCCGCTTCCAGGTTGGTGTTGAACGCCGTCTCTTCGATGTCGCCGCCGCGGGTGGCGCGGGCGGAGTTGATGTCGATGGCGGTCCGCGCTTCGGTGCTGTCGATGACGATCGAGCCGCCGGACGGCAGGCGCACTTCACGCTGGAAGGCGGATTCGATCTGCGATTCGATCTGGTAGTGGCTGAACAGCGGGATTTCACCGGTGTACAGTTTGATTTTGCTGCTGAAATCCGGGCGGCCCAGCGCAGCGATGTGCTCTTTGGCCAGATCGAGAATTTTCGGGTTGTCGATCAGGATTTCGCCGATGTCCGGGCGCAGGTAATCGCGGAAGGCGCGCACGATAACGTTGCTTTCCTGGTGGATCAGGAACGGCGCGGGGCGGCCTTCGGCGGCTTTTTTAATCGCTTCCCAGTGCTTCAGGCGGAAGGAGAGATCCCACTGCAGTGCGTCGGCGGATTTGCCTACGCCCGCGGTGCGAACGATCAGGCCCATGCCGTCCGGCAGTTGCAGCGAGGAGAGCGCTTCTTTCAGCTCGGTGCGATCGTCACCCTCGATGCGGCGGGAAATACCGCCGGCGCGCGGGTTGTTCGGCATCAGCACCAGATAACTGCCCGCGAGACTGATGAAGGTGGTCAAGGCGGCGCCTTTGTTGCCACGTTCTTCTTTGTCTACCTGAACGATGACTTCCTGGCCTTCGCGCAGCACATCTTTGATGTTCGGGCGGCCATGGGAAGAGTAATTGCTAGGGAAGTATTCGCGGGCGATTTCTTTAAGAGGGAGGAAACCATGTCGTTCTGCGCCGTAGTCCACGAACGCTGCTTCAAGACTTGGTTCAATGCGGGTGATTTTGCCTTTGTAAATATTCGCTTTTTTCTGCTCATGACCCGGACTTTCGATATCCAAATCATACAGCCGCTGTCCATCTACGAGGGCAACACGCAACTCTTCCTGCTGAGTTGCGTTAATCAACATTCTTTTCATCTTAACTTACTCGTTATTTTTACATTATCGACAAAGCTGCGGGCAAAATAACCTCATGGCCGGAGTTAAACCGAAAGCCCCGTGTCTTCTCGCAAAGCCGTCAACCTCACGGTTGTCGCCTGCATAGGGGCGCATTATCTCGGTAAGCCTGCTTTTCTTTGTGAAAGACAGCACTTTTACTAGGGGAATAGCCTCTGATTTACGTCGACAGATCTGATTCCATTTGCCGGCCAAGCTGCAACCCGCAGCCCGCTAATTGTTTGATTTCGCATTACGTCTTACGCCATTGCTGCGTTTTTGCGCGATCAGACAAATTTTATAATTCCACCGTTTTCCCTGTTTAACGAGAATCAACGCGGAAAGTGACTGCATTATTCCACTGCTGATGCCGTTATAGCAAGGTGACTTTTCCTTAACTGCGGAAGAAATCGCAAACGTTCAAACCGGCTTGCTGCCTTATTGTCCGCTGGGGTTTCGCCCGCCGTCAGAGAGACAGTTAAGCACAGAAAAAGATGTGGCGCTATTCACGCGCTCTATTTAGAATCCCGCACCATGAAAACGAACAATCCAGCAGTACAATTCATCACGATTTCCGACGACGAAGCCGGTCAGAGAATCGACAACTTTCTGCTCGCTCGCCTGAAAGGCGTGCCGAAGAGCATGATTTACCGCATCGTGCGCAAAGGCGAGGTGCGGGTCAATAAAGGGCGCATCAAGGTCGAATACAAATTGGCGGCCGGCGACGTGGTGCGCGTGCCGCCGGTGCGGGTGGCCGAGCGCGAAGAGACGCCGGTGTCGGCCAAGCTGGATAAGGTAGCCGCACTGGCAGACTGCATCCTTTATGAAGACGACCACCTGCTGATCCTCAACAAGCCTTCCGGCACCGCGGTGCACGGCGGCAGCGGCCTGAGCTTCGGCGTGATCGAAGGGCTGCGCGCGCTGCGCCCGGAAGCCCGCTTCCTCGAGCTGGTGCACCGTCTGGATCGCGATACCTCCGGCGTGCTGCTGGTGGCCAAGAAGCGTTCCGCGCTGCGCTCGCTGCACGAGCAGCTGCGGCTGAAGGGCATGCAGAAGGATTATCTGGCGCTGGTGCGCGGCCAGTGGCAATCCCACTGCAAGGCCGTACAGGCGCCGCTGCTGAAAAACATCCTGCAAAGCGGCGAACGCATCGTGCGCGTCAGCAGCGAAGGCAAGCCTTCGGAAACCCGCTTCAAGGTGGAAGAGCGTTACGAATTCGCCACGCTGGTGAAGGCCAGCCCGATCACTGGGCGCACTCACCAGATCCGCGTGCACACGCTGCATGCCGGGCATCCGATCGCCTTTGACGATCGCTATGGCGACCGCGAGTTCGATCGCCAGCTGGCGGGTACCGGCCTGAAGCGGTTGTTCCTGCACGCCGCGGCGCTGCGCTTCGAGCATCCGGCCACCGGCGAAACGATGCGCATCGAAGCGCCGATGGACCAAGAGCTGCGCCACTGCCTGCAGGTGCTGCGCCGGCAGGTGGCCAAGTAATCCGCGTCAGACCAGCGGGTTGATGCCTTCAGCCCGCAACATGTCCAACAGCGCGATCAACGGCAGGCCGATCAGGGCGTTCGGGTCCCGGCCTTCCAACCTGTCGAACAACGCGATCCCCAATCCCTCGCTCTTGAAACTGCCCGCGCAGTTCAGCGGTTGCTCCAGACGTACATAGGCGGCGATCTCCGCTTCGCTCAACGCGCGAAAATGCACGTGGAACGGCTCGCACAGGGCCTGCAGCTGCTTGCTGCGGCCGTTGTACAGCGCCAGGCCGGTATAGAAGGTTACGGCCTGGGCGCTGGCCTGGCGCAGCTGCGCCCGGGCGTTTTCCTCGGTATGGGGCTTGCCGGTGATGTTGCCATCGATCACGCAGACCTGATCGGAGCCGATGATCAGATGCTCGGGATAGGCGAGGGCCAGCGCCTGAGCCTTCGCCGCCGCCAGGCGCAGCACCAGCGCTTCGGCGCTTTCGCCCGGCAGTGGGGTTTCATCCACCTCGGGTGCGGCGCAGTCGAAGGGCAGCCGTAACTTCTCCAGCAGCATTTTTCGATAGGGTGAGGTGGAGGCTAAAAGCAATCTCTGCATAATTTTTTTCGCAAACCGTAGCGTAAATGGGTATGGCATTTTAAACTGTCGGCCGCTGTGGAAGCGAATATTGGTGAAAGGAGCCGTTTTACGGCCTTTTTCTTTGACTCTATGTCGTTACAAAGTTAATATGCGCGCCCTATGCAAAAGGTAAAATTACCCTTGACCATTGATGCGGTACGTACCGCTCAGAAACGCCTGGACTATGCTGGTGTCTATGCGCCTGAGCAGGTTACTCGTGTTGCCGACTCCGTGGTCAGTGTGGACAGTGATGTCGAGGTGTCGTTGTCGTTCAATATCGACAATCAACGCCTCGCGGTGATAACAGGGCATGCGGACGTCACGGTAACGTTGATGTGCCAACGCTGTGGAGTCCCGTTCGAACATCAGGTTCACACAACATATTGTTTTAGCCCGGTCGTCAATGATGAGCAGGCTGAGGCATTACCGGAAGCGTACGAACCGATCGAAGTTGACGAGTTTGGCGAAGTCGATCTGTTGGCGATGATTGAAGACGAAATTATTCTTTCACTGCCTGTCGTTCCGGTACATGAATCTGAACACTGTGAAGTGTCCGAAGCGGACATGGTATTTGGCCAACTGCCTCCCGAGGCGGAGAAACCGAATCCGTTTGCCGTATTAGCCAGTTTAAAGCGTAAGTAATTGAGGAGTAAGGTCCATGGCCGTACAACAGAATAAACCAACCCGTTCCAAGCGTGGCATGCGTCGTTCTCACGATGCTCTGACCACGACTACTCTGTCTGTAGACAAAGTATCCGGTGAAACTCACCGTCGTCACCACATCACTGCCGACGGTTTCTACCGCGGTCGCAAGGTTATCGGCTAAGTAGCGATACCTTGACTCGTCTAACCCTGGCGTTAGATGCAATGGGCGGGGACTTCGGTCCCTGCGTCACAGTGCCTGCTTCGTTGCAGGCACTGGCCTCTAATTTACAGCTTCATCTCCTGCTGGTCGGCAATCCCGACGTCATCTCCCCTTTGCTTGCCCACGCCGATCCGGTTCTTCTGGAGCGTCTGCAAGTCGTGCCCGCCGAGTCCGTGATCGCCGGCGACGCCAAACCTTCACAAGCGATACGCGCCAGCCGCGGCACGTCGATGCGCATTGCGCTCGAGCAGCTCAGCAGCGGTAAAGCGCAGGGCTGCGTCAGCGCCGGCAATACCGGTGCGCTGATGGGATTGGCGAAGCTGTTGGTCAAGCCGCTGGAAGGCATCGAGCGCCCGGCGCTGATGACGGCGATCCCGAATCAGCAACGCAGTAAAACCGTGGTGCTGGATTTGGGCGCCAACGTCGAGTGCGACAGCACCATGCTGGTGCAGTTTGCCGTGATGGGCGCGGTGATGGCGGAAGAGGTGATCGGCATTGCGCAACCGCGGGTGGCGCTGCTGAATATTGGCGAAGAAGAGACCAAAGGCCTGGATAATATCCGCGAAGCGGCCGCTGTGCTAAAAAATACTCCGGCAATCAACTATATTGGTTACCTGGAAGGAAACGAGCTGCTCACCGGCAAGACCGACGTGTTGGTGTGCGATGGCTTCGTGGGCAACGTCACCCTGAAAACCATGGAAGGGGTGGTCAGGGTGTTCTTATCGCTGCTGAAATCGTCCGGCGACGGCAACAAGCGAGCGTGGTGGCTGAAATTGTTGGGCCGTTGGTTGCAAAAACGGGTGGTTAAGCGGTTCGGCCACCTGAACCCCGACCAGTATAATGGCGCATGTCTGTTAGGATTGCGCAGCACCGTAGTCAAAAGCCACGGCGCTGCGAACCCTCACGCGTTTGCAGTCGCAATCGAACAGGCTGTGCAGGCGGTGCAGCGGCAAGTCCCGGAAAGGATTGCTGCGCGCCTTGAGGCTGTATTACCTAAGAGTGACTGATCGTACATGTATACAAAGATTCTCGGTACGGGGAGTTATTTGCCCGTACAAGTGCGCACCAATGCTGATTTGGAAAAAATGGTGGATACCTCTGACGAGTGGATCGTCACGCGTACCGGTATCTGCGAACGTCGCATCGCCGCTGCGGATGAAACCGTCGCGACGATGAGCTTCCAGGCCGCTGAGAAAGCGCTGGAAATGGCAGGTGTGGCTAAAGAAGATATTGGGCTGATCGTCGTGGCGACCACCACGACCACTCACGCGTTCCCGAGCGCGGCGTGCCTGGTGCAGCAAATGCTGGGCATCAAAGACTGCGCGGCGTTCGATCTGGCTGCGGCCTGCGCCGGCTTTACTTATGCGCTCAGCGTGGCCGATCAGTACGTGAAGAACGGCGCGGTCAAACATGCGCTGGTTATCGGCGCGGACGTCTTGTCGCGCACGCTGGATCCTGAAGATCGCGGCACCATCATTCTGTTTGGCGATGGCGCAGGGGCGGTGGTGCTGGGGGCTTCTGAAGCGCCGGGCATTCTGTCTACCCATCTGCATGCCGACGGCAGCTACGGCAACCTGCTGACGCTGCCGTACAAGGATCGCCAGAATCAAGACAAGCCGGCCTATGTCACCATGGCGGGCAACGAAGTCTTCAAGGTTGCGGTTACCGAGCTGGCGCGCATCGTCGACGAGACGCTGCAGGCCAACAACATGGACCGCAGCGAGCTGGATTGGCTGGTGCCGCACCAGGCCAACCTGCGCATCATCAGCGCAACGGCGAAAAAACTGGGCATGGGGATGGACAAAGTGGTGGTGACGCTCGATCGTCACGGCAACACCTCTGCCGCCTCGGTGCCTTCCGCACTGGACGAAGCGGTGCGCGACGGGCGAATTCAGCGTGGCCAACTGGTGCTGCTGGAGGCCTTCGGCGGCGGCTTTACCTGGGGCTCGGCGCTGGTTCGTTTCTGATTTGGACAGGAAGAAAAAATGACGCAATTTGCTTTTGTTTTCCCGGGCCAGGGGTCGCAGACCGTTGGCATGCTGGCCGAGTTGGCCGCACAGTTCCCGATCGTCGAAGAAACCTTCGGCGAAGCCTCTTCCGCACTGGGGTACGACCTGTGGCAGCTGGTGCAGCAAGGCCCGGCGGAAGAGCTGAACAAAACCTGGCAGACCCAACCGGCTCTGCTGGCCGCCTCGGTGGCGATTTTCCGCGTTTGGCAACAGCAGGGCGGTAAAGCGCCGGCGCTGATGGCGGGCCACAGCCTGGGCGAATACTCGGCGCTGGTCTGCGCCGGCGTGCTGGACTTCAAGGCGGCGATCCGTCTGGTTGAGCTGCGCGGCAAGCTGATGCAGGAAGCGGTGCCGGAAGGCACCGGCGCGATGTACGCCATCATCGGTCTGGACAACGACGCGATCGCCAAGGCGTGTGAAGAGTCTGCGCAGGGGCAGGTGGTTTCTCCGGTCAACTTCAACTCGCCGGGCCAGGTGGTCATCGCCGGCAACAAAGAAGCGGTTGAGCGCGCAGGCGTCGCCTGCAAAGCCGCAGGCGCCAAGCGCGCGCTGCCGCTGCCGGTGAGCGTGCCTTCGCACTGCGCGCTGATGAAACCGGCCGCCGACAAGCTGGCCGTGGCGCTGCAGGACATCACCTTCAACGCGCCGCAGGTGCCGGTGGTGAACAACGTCGACGTGCTCACCGAAAACGATCCGGAAGCGATCCGCAGCGCGCTGGTGCGTCAGCTGTACAGCCCGGTGCGTTGGACCGAGAGCGTAGAATTTATCGCAGCACAGGGAGTGACGTCGCTGCTGGAAGTGGGGCCGGGCAAAGTGCTGACCGGTCTGACTAAACGTATTGTTGACACCCTGACGGCTGCGGCGGTGAACGACACCGCCAGCCTGTCGGCGGCGCTTGAACAATAAAGAGGAAAATGATGAGCTTCGAAGGTAAAATCGTTCTGGTCACCGGCGCGAGCCGCGGTATTGGCCGAGCTATTGCAGAAACGTTTGTGGCACGCGGCGCCAAAGTGATCGGCACCGCGACCAGCGAGAGCGGCGCTGAAGCGATCAGCAGCTACCTGGGCGCAAACGGCAAAGGGTTTATGTTGAACGTTGTTGATGCGCAATCTATCGACAGCGTGCTGGCATCGATTCGCGCCGAATTTGGCGAAATCGACATTTTAGTGAATAATGCCGGCATCACGCGTGATAACCTGCTGATGCGTATGAAGGATGATGAGTGGGAGGATATCCTCGACACCAACCTGACTTCCGTATTCCGCCTGTCAAAAGCGGTAATGCGCGCTATGATGAAAAAGCGGTTTGGCCGTATCATCACCATCGGTTCCGTTGTCGGCACCATGGGGAACGCAGGGCAGGCGAACTACGCGGCGGCTAAAGCCGGTCTGATTGGTTTTAGCAAATCTTTGGCACGTGAAGTTGCTTCGCGTGGCATTACGGTCAACGTCGTGGCACCTGGCTTTATTGAGACGGACATGACACGGGCGTTGACAGATGATCAACGCGCAGGCATTTTGTCATCAGTTCCAGCCAACCGGCTGGGCGATGCTAAAGAAATCGCCAGCGCTGTTGCATTTTTGGCCTCTGATGAGGCCGGCTATATCACCGGTGAAACGCTACATGTCAATGGCGGCATGTACATGATTTAAAAAATGTGAAAACCATTTGCGTTATTTGAGGCAAAAACCGCAAAATAGCGTAAAATCGTGGTTTGACCAGCCGGGATTTAGTTGCATCTTTTTCAGCATTTTATACACTACGAAAACCATCGCGAAAGCGAGTTTTGATAGGAAATTTAA
>OCJT01000331.1_pt1 | contig 11180 bp, 8 predicted proteins | sample 1480881 | NCBI WGS metagenome assembly OCJT01 (sample SAMN05301497, study PRJEB22388) | human gut metagenome | isolation source: Infant 2 DOL 19 gut | host: Homo sapiens | place: USA: Pittsburgh, Magee-Womens Hospital of UPMC | collected 2013/2014 | reverse complement strand
GGTGTAGCGCTTGCCGCGGCCGGCGCCGATCAGCGTGGTTTCGATATGTTTTGACGTCATGGTACCTGGCTCACCTCTGGTTGCTCTGCACGTGCCCGTTTGCGATAGCCCTTACGTTAACACGAGTTAATATAGCCATCCAGACGTTTTAACTTCCAGATACAGAAACGGCTATAATTGGCTGCCGACGGCGCATTTCTCGCCTCATCCTTCTGCCGAGCGGCGAGAGAGAAGCCCATTCATCGGTCGAGATGCCGTTCGGCAGCGTGGCCTTGTTGCGCCGTTGTGGGGGAAAAGTAACGAAATAACCCCATAAAAGGGGCGTTTGGCGATGAACGGACGCGGATTGGCGCTTTGCCGCGGGGTTGGCTAAAATTTTCTCGTTTATTTGGTAAATAATAATGAGAACTACTATCAATCCCCGGTTGGTTTGATATGATCGCACGCTGAATTATTCCTTAATTTTGATCGGTAATGGGTGGAGGCACAGCGTGAAAACGGCTGGCAAGAATTTAAATCAAGGATCGTTCGGCCAGGGCCGGGCGCAGTGGGGCAAGGCCTTTGGCCGCAGCCTGATGGCTTCAATGGTGTTGGTCGTGGGGCTGGCCGGCAGCGCGCAGGCGGCGCCGGCGGCCAATCCGGCCGTTACCGAAAGCGTTGCGCCGACCACCGCGCCTGCACCTGCAGCCGCCGCGCCGGAGAGCATCACGCCGGTGAACCCGGCGCCAACGATCCAGCCACCGGAAACCCGCGGCATGGATCTGTCCGTTTGGGGCATGTATCAGCACGCCGACGCGGTGGTGAAAGCGGTAATGATCGGCCTGGTGCTGGCCTCGATCGTGACCTGGACCATTCTGTTCTCCAAAGGCAGTGAATTGCTGCGCGCCAAACGCCGCCTGCGCCGCGAACAGCTGGCGCTGGCCGACGCGCGCTCGCTGGATGAAGCTTCCGAGCTGGCGCAAAACTTCGGCTCGCAGAGCGTCAGCGCTGTCTTGCTGAACGACGCGCAAAATGAGCTGGAGCTGTCCGCAGAGTCCAGCGACAACAACGGCATCAAAGAGCGTACCGGCTTCCGCCTCGAGCGCCGCGTGGCGGCCTACAGCCGCAACATGGGCCGCGGCAACGGTTTCCTGGCCACCATCGGCGCCATCTCGCCGTTCGTCGGCCTGTTCGGCACCGTGTGGGGCATCATGAACAGCTTCATCGGCATCGCCCATTCGCAGACCACCAACCTGGCGGTCGTGGCGCCGGGCATCGCGGAAGCGCTGCTGGCGACCGCGCTGGGCCTGGTCGCGGCGATCCCTGCCGTCGTTATCTACAACATCTTTGCCCGCGTCATCAGCGGCCATCGCGCCCAGGTAGGCGACGTGGCGGCGCAGGTCTTGCTGCTGCAGGGCCGCGATCTGGATCTGGCCGCGACGGCGGAAGCCAAGCGCTCACAGCACGCACACCAACTGCGGGCGGGGTGAGTCATGGCGATGCGCTTAAATGAAGATCTGGACGACAGCGGCGAACTGCATGAAATCAACGTGACGCCGTTTATCGACGTCATGTTGGTGCTGTTGATCATCTTTATGGTGGCCGCGCCGCTGGCAACGGTAGATATCCGCGTCGATCTGCCGGCTTCTTCCGCCAAACCGCAGCCGCGGCCGGAAAAACCGGTGTTCCTGTCGGTGAAGGCCGACAAACAGCTCTACGTTGGCGATCAGCCGGTGAATGCCGATCAGCTGACTTCGGTGCTGGATCAACGCACTCAGGCCAACAAAGAAACCACCATCTTCTTCCAGGCGGACAAGAGCGTGGACTATGAAACGCTGATGAGCGTGATGGACACCCTGCGTAAAGCCGGCTACCTGAAAGTGGGGCTGGTGGGCATGGAAGGCGCCGCCAAGTAGCGGCAGCAAAACGATAAAGGGCGCTCAGGCGCCCTTTTTTATAGATTCAGAAATATCACTCCCCGGCCAACAACGCCCGCGAACCGGCATGGCGCCAGTGGATACGGCCCGGCAGATAAAGCGCGTTCTGTTCCAGCGGCCGCTCGTCGATGAGCGCGGTGACCTGGCTGAAGCTATGTTGCGCCAGCGCCCGGCAGTCCTGCGCCACCGTGTCTATCTTCAACGTCATGCAATCGAACAGGTAGTGATCGTCGAAGCTGCACAGGTGGATGTCGCTTTCCATCAGCTGATGCTGAGTCAGATAACGCAATACCCCTTCCAACAGGCCGCAGGCGGCGGTGAACAGCGCTTTGGGCGGACGCCCCAGCTGCGCGCACAGCTGAGCGAACATCTCGTAACCCGAGCTGGGGTGATAGCTGCCGTTGATGATCCATTCCGGTTTGCACGATACGCCGGCGCGCTCCAGGCCAAGCGGGAAGCCGGCCAGCCGATCGCGAGTCGGTGAAATGCGCGGCTGCCCGCCGAGAAAATAGATCTCATCCGGATGCTGGCGCGCGACCTTTTCCACCAGGTCGGCGGTCGAATTGACCGAATCGGTGATCACCAGCGGCAGTTCGGAACCGGCGATCAGGCGATCCATCTGCACCACCGGCAGCCCGGCGTTGATCTTCTGGTATTCCGCGTCGTTCAACTGGCTGGAAGCGACGATCAGGCCGTCGACCTGCCGCTGCACCAGACTGTTCACCGCCATCATCTCCTGCGCCGGGTTTTCATCGGTACAGGCGATCAACAGCTGCAGACCGGCCTCGCGGCACAGCGTTTCCAGCTCGCGCGAGATCACCGCAAAGCCGTAGTTGGTCATCTCCGGCACCACCAGCCCCAGCGTGTGGCTGCGGTTGGAGCGCAAAGAGCGGGCGTGGATGCTGGGCTGATAATGGTGTTCGTGCGCCAGCGCCAGAATGCGATCGCGGGTGTCGTCGGACACCCGGTATTCCTTGCTGCGGCCGTTCAGCACCAGGCTGGCGGTCGATTTCGACACCCCGGCCAGCGTGGCGATGTCACTGATGGTAATGCGTTTATTTTTTTTCACTGACGCCATCTGAAGTCATCGGAGGATGCGTCATTCTAGCATGCATGGCGTCAGCGGCCAGTATTCCAACGCCAGTGGCGCGCTCCCGTTCAGCCGCAGTTGCGGTTCAGCTGCCGGGAAGTAGCGCGCGCTCATCACCGCCTCGCCGTGGTTGATGAAAATCTCCACGCTGGAACGATCGAACAGCAGCTGCAGATGGGTGACCGGGCCGCGCCAGTAACGGTGCTCCGGCCTACCGTCGGCCAGGGAAGCGCGCGTCAGCTGCAGCCGTTCGCCATCCCAGCTCAGCGTCATGGCGTCGCCAAAGTCGGCGCTGAACGCGCCCTGCGGCGTCAGCTGCAGCTCCGCGGCGCCCAGCGCATAGGCGGGGGCGTCATCGGCGTGGCCTTGCCAGCCAGCCCGCTCGCCGCGCAGCTGTTGCAGCTCGCGCGCCGGGCGCTGGTAGAGGCGGCCATGCTGCAGCGACAGCTCGCGCGGGCAGGTCATGGTGTGGATCCAGCCGTAACGGCGCGTCGGGTGGGCTTCTTCATCTTGCTCGGGTACGCCCATCCAGCCGAACAGCAGGCGGCGGCCATCTTCCACCTGCGTCGTCTGGGGCGCGTAGAACTCGAAGCCGGCGTCCAGCTCGCGAAATTCGCCGTGGCTGAAGGCCGCCTGCCGGTAATCCAGCTTACCGAGCAGATAGCCGGCCTGATAACGGTTGAGATAGCGTTCCGGCTGCGGCGCCAGCCCCTGCGGGCAGCAGATCAACACGTCGTCGCCGTCCAGCGAGAACAGGTCCGGGCACTCCCACATGTAGCCGAATTCACCCAGGTCGTTCAGGCCGGAACCGGCGATCTCCCCCAGCGCTTGCCAGTCGCGCAGATCGCAGGAACGCAGCAGCAGCACCTTGCCGCGATCCTGCAAGTCACGCGCGCCGAGCACCATGTACCAGGCATCCTGATGACGCCACACTTTCGGATCGCGTACGTGGCCGCTGTAGCCCTCCGGCAGCGGCAGCACCGGCCCGAGTTTGCGGTATTCGCCCCGATCGCTTTCCTGAGCCAGGCATTGGTAAGCGGTGCGCGAGCCGTCGGGGAATTTCACGTTGCCGGTGTAGATCAGCGTGATTTTGTCTTCCGCCACCACCGCCGAGCCGGAGTAACAGCCGTGGCTGTCGTAACAGGCGCCCGGCGCCAGGGCGATCGGCTGATGTTCCCAACGCAATAAATCGGTCGATTGCCAGTGTCCCCAGCACTTGTTGCGATGATCGCAGCCCAGCGGGTTCCACTGATAGAACAGGTGATAAACGCCATTGTGCTGGATAAAGCCGTTGGGATCGTTCAGCAGGCCAACGCTGGGCGCCAGATGCCAGGCCGGGCGGTGCGGATCGCGCAGCGCGCGTGGCTGGCCGTTCATTACCGCCCGCAGCGCCTGTTTGATTAAGCTGAGTTCTTCCATCATTGCGCGTCCGTTTTATATTTCAGCAGCAGGGAGAGCACGAAGGCGCTGCCAAAAGCGATCGCCAGGCCGATGATATAGCTGACCAGCGAACTGGCCTGCACGATCGCCATGCCGGGGATCGCCGTTAGGCCGACCGCGTTCATGCCGACGTGGTTGGCCACCACCCAGGCGCCGCCGAGCGCGCCGCCCGCCAGCGCCGCCAGGAAAGGCTTCACGAAGCGCAGGTTGATGCCGAACAGCGCCGCCTCGGTGATGCCGAGCATGGCGGAAAAGGCCGAAGGCACCGCGATGGCTTTGATTTTGGCGTCGCGGGTTTTGAAATACACCGCCAGGCAAGCGCCGCCCTGCGCGATGTTGGCCATCGACCAGATCGGCAGCAGGAAGTTGACGCCGATATTGGGGTTGCCGAGCAGCCCGGCCTCTACCGCATGGAAACTGTGGTGAATGCCGGTGATGACGATAGCGGAATAGAGGCCGCCGAACAGCAGCCCGGCGAACCAGCCCGCATGGGCAATCAGCGTGCTGAGCACGAAGGAGATGCCGTCGCCCAACGCGCGGCCGGCGGGGCCGATAAACAGCAGGGCGACAAAGCCTGAGATGACCACCGTCAGGAACGGCGTCAGGATCAGATCGAGCGCGTTGGGGATCACCTTGCGCAGCCGCTTTTCCAGCACGCTCATGAACCACACCGTCAGCAGCACCGGGAACACGGTGCCCTGATAGCCAATCATGGCGATCTCCAGACCGAAGAAGTTCATGGTATGGAACCCCTCGGCGACGCCCCAGGCGTTGGTCAGCGCCGGATGCGTCAAAATGCCGCCGAGCGTGGCGCCCAGATAGGGGTTGCCGCCGAATTCGCGTGCGGCGGTGAAGCCGATCAGAATCGGCAGGATAATGAACGCCGCCGAGCTGAACATATCCAGCATGATGAACAGCGCGCTGTTGGCATCGGCCCAGCCGTAGGTTTTCACCATGCCGAGCAGCCCCATCAGCAGGCCGGAAGCGACGATCGCCGGAATGATCGGCACGAAGATGTTCGACAGCAGGCGGGCGATGCGCTGCAGCGGGTTGAGCTTTTTCGCCGCGATATCGGCGGCTTCGGCCTTGCTGGATTCGCTGACGCCCGCCGCCTTGATGAATTCCGCATGCACCTTGTTCACCAGCCCGGTGCCGAAGATCACCTGGATTTGACCGGCGTTGCTGAAGCAGCCTTTGACGCCGTCCAGTTTGCCGATGGCTTCTTTATCCACCTTGCTGTCGTCCACCAGCACCAGGCGCAGGCGCGTGGCGCAGTGGGCGGCGCTGGCGATATTCTCTTTACCGCCAAGCAGCGGCAACAGCGCGTTGGCGGTTGCGGTAATGTCCATGTTGTCCCCTTGCTAAATAAAAATGCCGCCGCGCCGTTTGCGGCGCTGCGCCGTGAATCGATGTCAGAAGAAATACTTGAATCTGGCGCGCATGCCGTAACGCTGGTCGTTGTCGCCGTTGGCGATCTTGTTGTCGGCGTTGGCCTCCAGCAGCGACACATAGGCGCCTAAATACAGATTGAAATTCTTCATATTCATAATGTCAGGTATCTGATACGACGCGTGAACGGTGTGGATGTCGTAGTTGCCCGGTTCGCTGAGCGGATTGTGGATATCGGCGGCGATCCCGGCGGTATTGAACTCTTTGATATTGTTATGGGCATAGATATAACCCAGTTCGAAGCGCCGCCACAGCACGTTGACGCCGGCGGTGAAGTCTTGCTCGCCTGAGGCATCCAGATAGGCGGTGCTCAGGTTGGCCACCACGCCGTTGTCCGGATCGGCGGCGCTGTTGTTCCAGCTCATCGTCATGCCGTAGCCGTTGCGCTTGGACTGATCGACGAAACGGCCCTGGCCGTCCTGATAGCCGTAGGCGTTATTCACCACGTTGCTTTCCATCGCCGCCGCGATGCTGAAGGCGTCTTTTTTCCAGGCGATCACCGGCCGTAAATAGGCGACGTTTTTCTTATTGTCCAGGGCGTTGCCGTGGTAGCTGTTGTCCTGGAACAGCGAAGTGCCGTCCTCCACCAGCGTGTTCAGCTCGAAATAGACATTACCGGCGTATTTGCTCAGCATCAGGTTGCCGCCGCTGCTGCTGCGGCCGCGGCCCTCTTTCATCATGTAGATATAGCCGAAGCCGTCGGCGTACAGATCGTTGGCGGTATTGCCGGAGTATTGAATGAAGGTGTCCTGATTCAGCGGGAACATGTCGTAGGCTTCAAAGCGGCCGATTTTGGTTTGCCAGTTCTTTTCATTGCCGAAGAAGAAGGCGGCGTCGTCCAGGTTCATTTTGCCGGTCATGTCCGCCAGCGGCTGCACGCTGAAGCCGGAGAAGTTGCCGTCCGGATTGCGGCGGTAGCCGTCCAGCCCGACCAGAATGCGGCCGTTGATATCCCAACGTTCTTTGTTGCCGGGCTTCCAGTCCTTGTGGTCGCTGCCTTTCAGCGACGTCAGTTGGCCGCTGCGGCTGGCGCCGTCCAGATTGAACTCCACATCCCCGTACAGCTTCAGGTCATTGAATCCGCTAAGTTTCAGCACGCTGGAGTTGGCAACCGAACGGCAAACCGCGCAGATTGCACAGCATGCCGCCACGCTGGAGTTGGCAATCGGTGTTTCCGGCGTGGCGGCATGCTGTGCAATCTGCGCGGTTTGCCGTTCGGTGTTGGTGGTGCGTTGTTCCAGCTGTTGCGCCCGACGTTCCGCCGCCGTCGCGCGGGTTTCAGCCTGTGCGGCGCGCCGTTCCGCCTGCGCCAGACGTTGTTCCAGCGCGTTGAGACGCGCCTCGATGCTGCCGCTGCCCGAGGCCGCTGCGCTGGAAGCGGAGAGGAAAAGCCCTGTTGTTATCGCCAAATAGCTGAGTTTTTTCATCATCGTCTATCATCCGGGTAAGGGTTGTTATTATTGTTTGCTAAATTGCTAAACCGGTTTTTCATGGCGAAAGATAACGAGAGCGAAGCGAGCTGGCAACTCAGTTAGCTAACCCGATTCAGCTATTGTGATCGAGCGCGCAAATCGTGGGTAAAAGCACGGCGAACCTGCGGATCGCCGTGAATGCTGAAGATCAACGCAGGAAAGCGGCCAGCTCGTCGGCGCGGGGCAGGGCGGTCATGGCGCCTTTGGCGGTGGTGGCCAGCGCGCCGCAGGCCTGGGCCTGGGCGATAACCGCCGGCCATTGCGCTTCCTGCGGCAATTCGTGAAGGCGCGCCAGCGCCGCTAACAGCCCGGCGACGAAGGCGTCGCCGGCGCCGGTGGTATCGACCGGCACGATCGATGGCGCGTGGAAATGGCGCAGACGCTGCCCATCGTGTACGCAGACGCCGTCGCCGCCCAGCGTCACCAGCAGCAGGCGCAGCGGATAGGTTTGCATCATCCAGCGAATGGCGTTCTCCAGATCGTCAAGATGGCTGATGAAAGCCAGCTCTTCGCGCGACAGTTTCACCACGTCCGCCAGCAGCAGCGCCTTTTGCAGGCAGGGGCGCAGCGCTTCCGGCTGGCGCCAGACCTCTTCGCGGATGTTGGGATCGAAACTGACCCGGCCACCGGCCGCCCGAATGCGCTCCATCGCGGTAAAGGCCGCGCTGCGGCTGGGCTCCTGCGAGAGCGCGATGGAGCAGAGGTGCAGCCATTCGCCCCGTTGGAAAGCCGGCAGATCGTTGGGCTGCAAAAACAGATCGGCGCTGGGCTGCACCATAAACGTGAATGAGCGCTCACCCTGCAGATCGAGATCCACCACGACCGTGGAGGTGTGGTGTTCGGGGTCTGGCCGCATATGGCCGATATCCACCCCTTCATCGCTCAGCACCTGCTGCAGAAAGGCGCCGAAGCCGTCTTGCCCCACTCGCCCGATAAAAGCGCTGTCGCCACCGAGCCGGGCGATACCCACCGCTACGTTAGCCGGCGCGCCGCCGGGGCATTTGAGATAACCGTTGGCATTTTCCGGCACCAGGTCGATCACGGCGTCGCCCAGTACCCATACGCGATTCATCATGCTTAATCCCTGTTTTTGTCCTTGTCAGATGGGGTGCTAAAATAGAAGAACCGTTTTAGCAAGGCAATGAAATAATGCGTTGGGGCGTTTGGAGGGTGAGGAAGATCAATTTTTCTTCTGGGCTCGGGGGGAAGTAAACCCGCCCCGCGAGCCGGCTCGGGGCGAGATAGCGGGGCAGTTTAGCCAAGTTTCGGATACACGCCCGGGCCGATTGGCAATCCAAGCGCATACCAGACCAGCAGCAGCAAGATCCACACGCTGAAGAACACCACGGGATAGGGCAGGATCAGCACGTAATAGGTGCCGAGCTGCGCGTCTTTGCGGTAGCGCTGCAGGAAGCCGAGGAACAGCGGCAGGAACGGCGACATCGGCGCCAGCGGCAGCACCGCAGAGTCGGCGATGCGAAAGATCATCTGGGCGAACGCCGGATGGAAACCGAGCAGCATAAACATCGGCACGAAGATCGGCGCCAAAATTGACCAGATCGCCGAGCCGCTGGCGATGAACATGCACAGGAAGGCGGAGAGGAACATCAGGCCGAGAAATGCCGGAGCGCCACTCATTCCTGCGGCTTCCAGCATATCGGTGAGGCCGACGGCCATAAACTTGCCCATGTTGCTCCAGTTAAAGAACGCCACGAACTGCGACAGCGGAAATACCATCACGATAAAACCCGCCATACTTTTCATCGGATCGAGCAAGTGGTGGGGAATGTCATCCGGCCGCCGGATCTGTTTGGTGACCACGCCATAGGTAATGGCGACGGTGAAGAAGAACAGGATGATGATCGGCACTATACCCTTGATGAACGGGGAAGGGATCACCGAACCGGTGTTCGGGTCACGCAGCGGCGCAGCCTCCGGCACCACCAGAGCGGCGATGATGGCGATAAACACCAGCGCGGCAATGCCGCTCATCATCAGTCCCCGGTTCTGCAGCGGGGTCAGCGCGGCGATTTTGTCTTCGGCGCTGCCTTGCCATTTCGGCAGCCGGGGCTCGATAAACTTGTCGGTGAGCAGCGCGCCGGCGATGGTCAGCACGATCACGGAGGTGGCCATAAAGTACCAGTTGTCGATTACGCTAACGTGAACCGCGCCATCCACCGCTTTGGTGGCTTCGGTGCTGATGCCGGAAAGCAATACGTCGGTGGTGACGATCAACAGGTTGGCGGTAAAGCCGGAGGCGACGCCGGCGATCGCCGCAAGCAGTCCGGCTATCGGGTGGCGGCCCACCGCCACAAACATCAGCGCGCCAAGGGGCGGCATCACCACCAGCGCGGCGTCCGACGAGATATGGCTGAAGAAGGCGATAAACAGCACCATATAACTGGCGTAGCGGGCGCTGACGCGCGAGGCCATTTTGTACATCAGCGCCTGCAGCAGGCCGACCTTTTCCGCCAGGCCGGCGCCTATCACCAGCGCCAAAATAGCCCCCAGCGGCGCAAAGCTGCTGAAGTTATGGATGATGTTGGGAAATATCCACTGCATGCCCGCCACGCTCATCAGGTTATTCACCTTGATGAGCTCGCCGGTGGCCGGATTTTTCACCGCCACATCGAGCCAGGAAAACAGCGCGGTGGCCAGCATAAGCACCAGGATCAAATAGACGAACAGTAAAAATGGATTGGGGATTTTATTGCCGATGCGTTCCACCCAGTAAAAAACGCGTCCGGGGCTTTTATTGATTGGCGTTGTGGCCTCACTCATGATTTTACCCTCTGTGTTTGCTCTGTTGTGTGATTGTTATTATTTGATTTATTTATAATTATGCTTCGTGGCCCGGTTCTCCGGGCCCTGTCTGTTCATGCTATTTCAATGGGGAGGGTTTCACCCCCTGCGGGATTGGGCAGCGGTACGGCTGTTCGGCGCGCCGGCGTTCAAACTCGCTGCGGCAGCGCGCCAGCAGGGCATTGTCGCTCAGCAGATCGATGGCGGTCGCCGCCATCACCTTGCCGGCCAGGCACATGCCCTTATGGGCGATAGCGGTGCGGCCCTGCGCCACCAGTTGCCAGGTGTGCAGAGGGGTGCCGAGTGCGAAACAGGGGCTAAAGCATTGGGCGGTCGGCGCCACCCAGCTTACGTCGCCAACGTCGGTAGAACCGTATAATAGGTCGTCGGATTCCACATAAGGAGCGACCTCGTCCATCAGCACCTTATCTCCCAGCAGCTGCACCCACTCGCGCCCGGCTGCGCCGCCGGTGCGGGCAATGTTGAGTTTGGCGTTGCGCAGATCGTCGCGGCTCAGCGTCTGGCGGATTTCCTCGGCGAAGCGGCGTTCGGCGTCGCTGTACTCGGGCAGACCGAAATCACACAGGTTTTGATACATCGCGCGTTCCAGGCTGCGGTTTGGCACATAGTTGGAGCAGGCCTTGTCGAAGCGCACTTCCATCCGGGTGTCAGTCATCAGCGCTGCGCCCTTGGCGATGTTAATCACCCGTTGGTAAATGTCCTGCGCCTGGTCGAGCTGCGGCGCGCGGATCAGGTACAACACCTCGGCGTCGGCCTGCACCACGTTGGGGGAGCTGCCGCCGGTGTTGGTGACCGCGTAGTGCAGCCGCGCTTCTTGCACGATATGTTCGCGCAGGAAGTTGGCGCCGGTATTCATCAGCGTCACCGCGTCCAGCGCGCTGCGCCCCAGGTGCGGCGAGTTGGCGGCATGGGCGGCGACGCCCTTGAAGTGAAACGCCGCCTGAATGTTGGCCAGCGTACTGGTATTGAACATGCCGCTGAAGCCTTCCG
>OCJT01000328.1_pt1 | contig 11279 bp, 13 predicted proteins | sample 1480881 | NCBI WGS metagenome assembly OCJT01 (sample SAMN05301497, study PRJEB22388) | human gut metagenome | isolation source: Infant 2 DOL 19 gut | host: Homo sapiens | place: USA: Pittsburgh, Magee-Womens Hospital of UPMC | collected 2013/2014 | reverse complement strand
TGCGGCGGCCAACGGCCGCGTGCCAGGCGACTCCGAGGTGAAATACACCCGTGACGGCCAGCCGATCGTGCTGTACAAGCGCGTGATCCTGACCGGTGATCACATCACCGACTCCACCTCGAGCACCGACGAATATAACCAGCCGCAGGTTAACATCTCGCTGGACAGCGCCGGCGGCACGTCCATGTCCAACTTCACCAAGGACAACATCGGCAAGCCGATGGCGACCCTGTTCGTGGAGTATAAGGACAGCGGCAAGAAAGACGCCAACGGCCGTGCGGTGCTGGTGAAACAGGAAGAAGTGATCAACGTGGCGAACATTCAGTCGCGTCTGGGCAACAGCTTCCGCATCACCGGTATCGGCAACCCGAACGAAGCGCGTCAGCTGTCGCTGCTGCTGCGTGCGGGCGCGCTGATCGCGCCGATTCAGATCGTCGAAGAGCGCACCATCGGTCCAACCCTGGGTCAGCAGAACATCACCCAGGGTCTGGAAGCCTGTCTGTGGGGCCTGGTGGCGTCCATCGTCTTCATGGTGGTCTGGTACCGTAAGTTCGGCGTGATCGCCACCACGGCGCTGGTCGCCAACCTGGTGCTGATCGTCGGCGTGATGTCCCTGTTGCCGGGGGCGACGCTGACCATGCCGGGCATTGCCGGGATCGTGTTGACGCTGGCGGTGGCGGTCGACGCCAACGTACTGATTAACGAACGTATCAAGGAAGAGCTGAAGAACGGCAGGTCTGTTCAGCAGGCGATCCATGAGGGCTATAAAGGCGCGTTCTCCAGTATCGTCGACGCCAACATCACCACCCTGATCACCGCGGTCATCCTGTACGCAGTGGGCACCGGTTCGATCAAAGGCTTTGCGATCACCACCGCTATCGGTGTGGCGACGTCCATGTTCACCGCGATTGTCGGTACCCGTGCCATCGTCAACCTGCTTTACGGCGGCAAACGCATTAACAAGCTGTCTATCTGAGGAGTGCGTTGTGGCACAGGATTATACTGTTGAGCAACTCAACTACGGCCGTAAAGTCTACGACTTTATGCGCTGGGACTATTTGGCCTTCGGCATCTCGTTGCTGCTGTTGGTCGCGTCGATCGCCACCATGTCGGTGCGCGGGTTTAACTGGGGTCTGGATTTCACCGGCGGTACGGTGATTGAAATCAACCTGGAGAAACCGGCTAATCTCGACCTGATGCGCGATACGCTGGAGAAGGCCGGGTTCCAGGATCCGATCATCCAGAACTTCGGCAGCAGCCGCGACGTGATGGTGCGCATGCCACCGGCGACCGGCACCGCAGGCCAGGAACTGGGCAACAAGGTGATCGGCGTGATCAACGACTCGGTGGATAAAAATGCCACCGTGAAGCGCATCGAGTTCGTCGGCCCGAGCGTGGGCAGCGAACTGGCGCAAACCGGCGGCATGGCGCTGCTGGTGGCGTTGATCTGTATCCTGATCTACGTCGGTTTCCGCTTCGAATGGCGCCTGGCGCTGGGGGCGGTTATCGCGCTGGCGCACGACGTGATCATCACGCTGGGCGTGCTGTCGCTGTTCCATATCGAGACTGACCATCGTCGCGTCCCTGATGTCGGTTATCGGCTACTCGCTGAACGACAGCATCGTGGTTTCCGACCGTATTCGTGAGAACTTCCGCAAGATCCGCCGCGGTACGCCTTACGAGATCATGAACGTGTCGTTGACCCAGACGCTGAGCCGTACGCTGATGACTTCCGGGACCACCCTGATGGTGGTGCTGATGCTGTACATCTTCGGTGGCGCGATGCTGCAAGGCTTCTCGCTGGCGATGCTGATCGGCGTGTCGATCGGTACCGTCTCCTCGATCTACGTCGCGTCCGCGCTGGCGTTGAAGCTGGGGATGAAACGCGAACACATGTTGCAGCAAAAAGTGGAAAAAGAGGGCGCAGATCAGCCTTCGATTCTGCCTTAACCGCCGCAGTATTCAGCGATATGAGCAGGAGCGCCGATGGCGCTCCTTTTTTTGGCTCGGGGGTCAGTGCTGCTTCACTACCGCCGGTTGGGCGGTTGAAACCAGACTGTGCAGACGGATATAGCCCAATTGTTCCGGCGTCAGGCCGCTGAAGCGCAGTTCGAAGTCCTGGCCGGGCTTCGGCAGCAGCGAGTCAGCGCTGGCGATCGGTTGCGACAGCGCCTCGGCGGTCAACGGCCGGCCGGTGTCTTCGTCCAGCTGGCCCCATTCCACCACGGCTTTGAACGGCGGCAGCGTGGCCTGTGAGAGGACGCGTACATGCAGCTGCGCCTGCGTGCCGTTGGCTTCGTTCTTGATGTGGCTCAGCGAAACGCTCAGTTCGCCGATACCGCTCTGCAAACGGGCGGCGCTTCGGGCCGCCGGCAGCAGATAGACGCCATTGTCGGAGTGCTGATTGAGCTGATTCTGCCGCTCCAGCGCGGTGGTTTGATCGGTCAGCACGCTCACTTTCTGGTTCAGTGCGGCGACCTGATGGCGCAGCTGGGGCACGGCGGCGTTATGCGCGCAGCCCGCCAGCAACACGGCGGCGGCGAGCAGGGCGATTTTGGGGTAACAGGTTGTCATGACGGCGATTTCCTATGCTGAATCTCCTGTTATCAGCTTAGTCCGCCCGGAGGGGAAAGTCATATCGGCGCCGCTTCCCGGCCGCGTGTCGCAACAAATGGCCGCCGCCCTTTGTTGTGGCTGCACTTCGGGGTAAACTGCATTTATCTATAAAAAACGTTTATCAGGACGTGTTATGCATTGCCCTTTCTGCGCCGCCGTTGATACCAAAGTCATTGATTCCCGCCTGGTGGGGGACGGTTCGCAAGTGCGCCGTCGCCGCCAGTGTCTGGTGTGCAATGAACGCTTCACCACCTTCGAGGTGGCTGAGTTGGTGATGCCGCGAGTGATTAAAAGCGATGAGGTGCGCGAGCCGTTCAACGAAGACAAACTGCGCCGCGGCATGCTGAAAGCGCTGGAAAAGCGCCCGGTCAGCTCGGACGACGTGGAAAACGCCCTTAATCATATCAAATCCCAACTGCGCGCCACCGGCGAACGCGAAGTGCCGACCAAACTGGTGGGCAATCTGGTGATGGACGCGCTGAAAAAGCTGGATAAGGTCGCCTACATTCGCTTCGCGTCGGTATACCGCAGCTTCGAAGACGTGCGCGAGTTCGGCGAAGAGATCGCCCGCCTGCAAGACTAAAGGATCTTTCATGCATCACGACGAACTTTATATGGCGCGCGCCTTCGAACTGGCGCGGCTGGGGCGTTTTACCACCGCACCCAATCCGAACGTCGGCTGCGTTATCGTGCGCGACGGCGAAATTGTCGGTGAAGGCTATCATCTGCGCGCCGGCGAGCCGCACGCGGAAGTGCACGCGCTGCGCATGGCGGGCGACAAGGCGCGCGGCGCCACCGCCTATGTCACGCTCGAGCCGTGCAGCCATCACGGCCGCACGCCGCCCTGCGCCGATGCGCTGGTGGCCGCCGGCGTAACCCGGGTGGTCGCGGCGATGCAAGATCCCAATCCGCAGGTGGCGGGGCGCGGGCTGTACAAGCTGCAGCAGGCCGGCGTCGAGGTGCGGCACGGCCTGATGCTGGCCGAGGCCGAAGCGGTCAACCTGGGCTTCCTCAAGCGCATGCGCACCGGTTTCCCTTACGTGCAGCTGAAGCTGGGCGCGTCGCTGGACGGCCGCACGGCGATGGCCTCCGGCGAGAGCCAGTGGATCACCTCACCCGAAGCGCGTCAGGACGTGCAGCGCCTGCGCGCGCAGAGCGCCGCCATTCTCAGCACCAGCGCCACCGTGCTGGCGGACGATCCGTCGCTGACGGTGCGTTGGGATGAATTGGACGCCGAGACGCAGCGCCTCTATCCGCGCGACAATCTGCGCCAGCCGCTGCGCATCCTGCTCGACAGCCAAAATCGCATTACTCCGCAGCACCGCGTGGTGCAGCAGCCGGGCGCCACCTGGCTGGCGCGCCTGCAGGCGGATGAACAGGCCTGGCCGCAAGACGTCGAGCAGTTTATCTGCCCGGCGCACGGTGGCGGCGTCGATCTGGTGGTGATGATGATGCTGTTGGCCAAGCGCCAGGTGAATTCAATCTGGGTGGAGGCGGGCGCATCGCTGGCCGGCGCACTGCTGCAGGCCGGCCTGGTGGATGAGCTCATTTTGTACATCGCGCCGAAACTGTTGGGCGATAATGGCCGTGGCCTGTGCCACCTGCCGGGCCTGGAGCGGTTGGCCGATGCGCCGGAATTCGTCTTTAGCGACGTGCGCCAGGTCGGCCCCGATCTGCGTTTGCGCCTGCGGGCGAAACACTGAATCTCGCGCCCGCGCGCCGGTTTTACAAAAGCGCCGCGCAGGCGATGAAAGAATATGATAGAATCCGCCCCCCTGCGGGGTATTGAACCCATTTTTAAGGAAAGCCCATGAAAGTTATCGAAGGTGTTGTTGCTACTCCAAAGGCCCGTGTGGCGATCGCAATTGCACGTTTTAACAATTTCATCAACGACAGCCTGCTGGAAGGCGCGATCGACGCGTTGAAACGCATTGGTCAGGTTGCTGACGACAACATCACCGTTGTCTGGGTCCCGGGCGCTTACGAGCTGCCGCTGACGGCGAGCGTATTGGCCAAAACCGGCAAATACGACGCGGTTATCGCGCTGGGCACCGTTATCCGTGGGGGCACCGCGCACTTCGAATATGTGGCGGGCGAAGCCAGCTCCGGCATCGGCAACGTTGCGATGAATGCCGAAATCCCGGTTGCTTTTGGCGTGCTGACCACCGAAAGCATCGAGCAGGCGATCGAACGCGCCGGCACCAAAGCGGGCAACAAGGGCGCTGAAGCTGCGCTGACCGCACTTGAAATGATTAATGTTATCAAAGCTATTAAAGCCTGAATTTAGTTAAGGGGAATTCCGTGAAACCTGCTGCTCGTCGCCGCGCTCGTGAGTGCGCTGTTCAAGCGCTTTACTCTTGGCAGTTGTCTAAAAACGACCTTGCCGATGTTGAACACCAGTTCCTGACGGAGCAGGATGTCAAAGATGTTGACGTCGCCTATTTTCGCGAGTTGCTGTCCGGCGCGGCAGTGAATGCAGGTATGCTGGACGAACTGATGGCGCCTTACCTGTCGCGTCAGCTCGAAGAGCTGGGCCAGGTGGAGCGCGCGGTGCTGCGCGTCGCGCTGTTTGAACTGAAAATGCGCGAAGATGTCCCTTACAAGGTGGCGATCAACGAAGCGATCGAACTGGCGAAAACCTTCGGCGCGGAAGACAGCCACAAGTTTGTGAATGGGGTGCTGGATAAAGTGGCACCAACCCTTCGCAAGAAAAAGTAAAACATTAAGGCCGGTATTCCCGGCCTTAATTTCTTCTAGTGGAATATCGATATGGCATGCGGCGAATTTGACCTCATTGCCCGCTATTTTGACCGGTTCAAGCGTGTGCGCCGGGATGTACAGTTGGGCATTGGAGATGACTGCGCACTGCTGGCAGTGCCGGAAAAACAGCTGGTGGCCGTCAGTACCGATACGCTGGTGGCGGGCGTGCACTTTCTGCCGGACATCGATCCGGCTTATCTCGGCTATAAGGCGTTGGCGGTCAATCTGAGCGATCTGGCGGCGATGGGCGCCGATCCGGCCTGGCTTTCGCTGGCGCTGACCCTGCCTGAAGTGAACGAATCCTGGCTGAAGGCCTTCAGCGACAGCCTGTTCGATCAGCTCAACTATTACGGCATGCAGCTGATCGGCGGCGATACCACGCGCGGGCCGCTGAGCATGACGCTGACCATCCAGGGGCTGATCCCGGCCGGCCGGGCGCTGACTCGCAGCGGCGCGCGCATCGGCGACTGGATCTATGTGACCGGCACGCTGGGCGACAGCGCCGCCGGGTTGGCGATCCTGCAGGATCGTTTGGCGGTGACGGAAACGACGGCGCGCGATTATTTGGTCGCTCGCCATCTGCGGCCGCAGCCGCGGGTGTTGCAGGGGCAGGCGCTGCGCGATCTGGCCAGCTCGGCGATCGACATCTCCGACGGCCTGATTTCCGATCTGAAGCATATCCTTAAGGCCAGCGACTGTGGCGCACGCATCGTGCTGGACGAGCTGCCGATGTCGCAGGCGCTGAGCAGCCACGCCGATGCCGAACAGGCGCTGCGCTGGGCGCTGGCGGGCGGCGAAGATTACGAGCTGTGCTTCACCGTGCCGGAGATCAACCGCGGCGCGCTGGAAGTGGCGTTGAGCCACCTCGGGGCCGACTACACCTGCATTGGCCAAATTGGCCCGCTGTCTGAAGGCATCCGCTATTATCGCGACGATGAGGCGGTAGAGCTGGACTGGGCTGGGTTCGATCATTTCAACGCGGAGCCGGGCACCCATGGATGAAGCCAAGCGTCGGCTGCGGATGAGCAATCCGTGGCACCTGCTGGCCACCGGGTTTGGCAGCGGTTTGTCGCCGGTGATGCCGGGCACCATGGGATCGCTGGCGGCGATCCCGTTTTGGCTGCTGCTGATCCAGCTGCCGTGGCAGCTCTACTCGCTGACGGTGATGTTCAGCATCTGCATCGGCGTCTATATTTGCCACCGCACGGCAAAAGACATGAAGGTGCACGATCACGGCAGCATCGTCTGGGACGAGTTCGTCGGCATGTGGATCACGCTGATGGCGCTGCCGGTCAACGACTGGCGCTGGGTCGCCGCCGGTTTCGTTATCTTCCGCATTCTCGACATGTGGAAGCCGTGGCCGATCCGCTGGTTCGACCGCAACGTGCATGGCGGCATGGGCATCATGGTCGACGATATCATCGCCGGCGTGCTGTCCGCCGGCATCATCTACCTGATTGGGCACCACTGGCCGATCGGGCTGTTCTGACAGACGGGCGCGCCGTTTTGCGCCCGCTTCTCTTATTCAAATCCCGTCACCCGATGCGGCACGTAAGCCGTCTCCAGTTCTGCGACCTCTTGCGGCGACAAACTCAAATCGACCGCGGCGATGGCGTCATCCAACTGCTCGCTGCGTGAAGCGCCGACGATCGGCGCGCTGACCGCCGGCTTGTTCAGCAGCCAGGCCAGCGCGATCTGCGCGCGTGAAACGCCGCGTTCGTCGGCGAGGCTGGCGACGCGCTCGGCGATAATGGCGTCGATGCCTTCAGTTTCCTCGTACAGGCTCTTGCCGAACTGGTCGGAAACCAGCCGCGCGGTGGTTTCGCCCCAGGGGCGGGTCAGGCGGCCGCGCGCCAGCGGGCTCCACGGCAGCACGGCGATGCCTTCGGCGGTACACAGCGGATGCATTTCGCGCTCTTCTTCGCGCTGGATCAGGTTGTATTGATCCTGCATGCTAACAAAGCGCGTCCAGCCGTGCAGATCGGCGGTATACAGCGCCTTGGCGAACTGCCAGGCGTACATCGAGGAGGCGCCGATGTAACGCGCCTTGCCGGCTTTCACCACGTCGTGCAGCGCTTCCAGCGTCTCTTCCAGCGGCGTTTCGTAATCCCAGCGGTGGATCTGCAGCAAATCGACATAGTCGGTGCCGAGACGGCGCAGGCTGTCGTCGATGGATTGCATGATGTTGGCGCGCGACAAACCGCGCTCCAGGTTGCTCAGCGGGAAATACACCTTGGTGGCGACCACCACGTCTTCGCGGCGCGCATAGTCGCGCAGCGCCCGGCCGAGGATCTCCTCGCTGCTGCCGTCGGAATAGCTGTTGGCGGTATCGAAAAAGTTGATGCCGGCTTCCAGCGCCTGTTTCAGCAGCGGGCGGCTGCTCTCTTCCGGCAGCGTCCAGGCGTGATTGCCGCGGTTCGGTTCGCCGTAGGTCATGCAACCCAGGCAGATGCGCGAGACGTTCAGATCGGTGTTGCCCAGTTTCAGGTACTTCATGCTTGCCTCCCATTCGAAAGCTCAGACAGTAACTGTAGCGCGGATCCCGGAGGGCGGAAACGAAAACGCCCCCGAGAGCGGAGGCGTTTTTTCAGGCGCGAGTGGCGATTACTGCGCCAGCCAGGTTTCGATTTGGCGCTGAATGCCGGCGGCGTCCAGCCCCAGATCGGCGCGCAGTTCTTCCTGGCTGCCCTGCGAGACAAAGCTGTCCGGCAGGCCGAGGTTCAGCACCGGCACCGGACGGCGTTTGGCCATCAGCAGTTCGTTGACGCCGCTGCCGGCGCCGCCCATGATGGCGTTCTCTTCCAGCGTGACCAGCGTTTCATGGCTGGCGGCCAGTTCGAGCACCAGCTGCTCGTCCAGCGGTTTGACGAAGCGCATGTCGACCAGCGTGGCGTTGAGCGCCTCCGCCGCTTGCGCGGCCTCCGGCAGCAGGGTGCCGAAGTTGAGAATGGCGATCTTTTCCCCCTGGCGTCGCACCACGCCTTTACCGATCGGCAGCAGGTTGAGCGGCTCCAGCGCCGCGCCGGTGCCGGTGCCGCGCGGATAGCGTACGGCGCTCGGGCCGTCGTTGTAGTGATAGCCGGTGTACAGCATCTGGCGGCATTCGTTCTCGTCGCTCGGCGTCATGATCACCATGGTCGGGATGCAGCGCATGAACGACAGATCGAACGCCCCCTGGTGAGTCTGGCCGTCGGCGCCGACGATGCCGCCGCGATCGATGGCGAACATCACCGGCAGGTTTTGGATCGCCACATCGTGGATCAGCTGATCGTAGGCGCGTTGCAGGAAGGTGGAGTAGATCGCCACCACCGGCTTGTAGCCGCCGATCGCCAGCCCGGCGGCGAAGGTGACCGCATGCTGCTCGGCAATCGCCACGTCGAAATATTGCTGCGGGTAGTCACGTGAGAACTGCACCATGCCGGAGCCTTCGCGCATCGCCGGCGTGATCGCCATCAGCGAGCTGTCTTTGGCGGCGGTTTCACACAGCCAGTCGCCGAAGATTTTCGAATAGGTCGGCAGACCGCCGGCGCTTTTCGGCAGCGTGCCGCTGGCGGGATCGAACTTCGGCACCGCGTGGAAGCTGATCGGATCCTTCTCCGCCGGCGCGTAGCCGCGGCCTTTTTTGGTCATGATGTGCAACAGCTGCGGGCCTTTCAGATCGCGCATGTTTTTCAACGTGGCGACCAGCCCCTGCACGTCGTGCCCGTCTACCGGGCCGATATAGTTGAAGCCCAGCTCTTCGAACAGCGTGCCCGGCACCACCATGCCTTTCAGGTGCTCTTCGGTGCGTTTCACCAGCTCCTTGATCGGCGGCACGCCGGCCAGCACTTTCTTGCCGCCTTCGCGCAGGGTGGAGTAAAGCTTGCCGGACAGCAGCTGCGCCAGGTGGTTGTTCAGCGCGCCGACGTTTTCCGAGATCGACATCTCGTTGTCGTTCAGCACCACCAGCATGTCCGGGTTGATGTCGCCGGCGTGGTTCATGGCTTCGAACGCCATGCCGGCGGTGATGGCGCCGTCGCCGATCACGCACACCGTGCGGCGGCCTTTGCCTTCACGTTCCGCCGCCACCGCCATGCCGAGGCCGGCGCTGATCGAGGTCGACGAGTGGCCGACCGACAGCACGTCGTATTCGCTTTCGGCGCGCCACGGGAAGGGATGCAGGCCGTTCTTTTGCCGAATGGTGGCGATACGGTCGCGGCGGCCGGTCAGAATTTTGTGCGGGTAGGCCTGGTGGCCGACGTCCCACACCAGATGATCGAACGGCGTGTTGTAGACGAAATGCAACGCCACCGTCAGTTCGACGGTACCCAGCCCGGAGGCAAAGTGGCCGCTGGAGCGACTGACGCTGTTCAGCAGGTATTGCCGCAGCTCATCGCACAGCTTCGGCAAGCTCTCTTTGGGCAGTGAGCGGAGTTCCTCGGGGTTTTCCGCTAGCGCGAGGGTTGGGTATTTGGCTATATCAAGACTCATTCGATACTCATATCAGAGGAGTTAACGTCACACGTTAATTGTCGCGTTCAATAATGAAGCTGGCTAACGCTCGCAATGGCGCTGTGTTATAAGATTGCGCTGCCAAAGTGTCTAATGCAGCTAATGCTTCCTGATAGAGATCCCACGCTTTTGCTTTCGCGCTGTCAAGCCCGAGCAACGCCGGGTAGGTACTCTTTCCGTGTTGTTGGTCCGCGCCCTGGCGCTTGCCGATTTTTTCAGTCTCGCCGACAACGTCCAAAATGTCATCCTGCACCTGGAACGCCAGGCCAACCGCGGCGGCGTAACGATCCAACTGCGGCAGCGCCGCACGCCCGGCTTCGCCGGCGCTCAGCGCGCCCAGGCGCACCGCCGCGCGGATCAGCGCACCGGTTTTGTGGCGGTGGATCTGCTCCAGCGCCTTCAGATCAACGCGCTTGCCTTCGGCTTCCAGATCCAGCGATTGGCCGCCGCACATGCCGGCTACGCCGCTGGCGGTCGCCAGTTCAGAGACCATCGCCAGCCGATCGCGCAGGGCCACGTCAGGCATTTCGGCATCGGCCAGGATCGAAAACGCCAGCGTTTGCAGCGCATCGCCGGCCAGTATCGCGTTGGCTTCGCCGAATTTAATGTGGCAGGTCGGCTGGCCGCGGCGCAGATCGTCGTCGTCCATCGCCGGCAGATCGTCGTGGATCAGCGAGTAGGCGTGAATGCATTCCACCGCCGCCGCCGGCGCGTCCAGGTTAGCCAGCGACACGCCGAACATCTGGCCGGTGGTGTACACCAGGAACGGGCGCAGGCGCTTGCCGCCCAGTAAGGCGCCGTGACGCATCGCCGCCACCATGTTGCCGTCGTTGAACGGCAGCGGGGCGATGAAGTCCAGCAGCGCGCGATCGGCGCGCTGGCGGAAAATCTGCAGTTGATCGGCAAAAGCGGCCGATGGGGCGATCTCAGACATGTCGGTTACTCGGCATCCGGTGTGAAAGGCGCCAGCGCCGCATCGTCAGCGCTGTCGTTAAGAAGTATCTGCACACGCTGTTCCGCCTGTTGCAGTTTCTGCTGGCCCTGACGCGCCAGCTGTACGCCGCGTTCGAACTCGTTCAGCGCGTCTTCCAGCGGCAGTTCGCCCGACTCCAGACGCGTCACGATGCTTTCCAGCTCGCCGAGGGCGCTTTCAAAGCTGGCAGTTTGCTCTGTACTGGCTGATTGTGCTGGTTTTTTCGGCATAATTTTCTTTTTACGTCATCATGTGAACCGTGGCGCCAGAGCCTATCCTAGCGGATCTTGATTAGCAAATCATGGCGCTCATGTGTGGTTTTGTGCGCAGAGCACGGCGATATGGTGATATACTCCGCGCCGTAATTCTTATCTGACAACAAAGACCGCCATGAAGTTTATCATTAAATTGTTCCCGGAAATCACCATCAAAAGCCAAT
>OCJT01000317.1_pt1 | contig 11807 bp, 9 predicted proteins | sample 1480881 | NCBI WGS metagenome assembly OCJT01 (sample SAMN05301497, study PRJEB22388) | human gut metagenome | isolation source: Infant 2 DOL 19 gut | host: Homo sapiens | place: USA: Pittsburgh, Magee-Womens Hospital of UPMC | collected 2013/2014 | reverse complement strand
TGTTCACCGCCGAGTTCATGGGCAGCAACAACCGCTTGCCGGGCAAGGTTGTCGCGCTGGAAGGCGACCGGGCGCGCATCGAAGGCAAGGATTGGGCGCTGTGGGGCAAAGCGGGCGCAGGCGTGCAGGTCGGCCAGGAGGGCTCGGCGGTGATCCGCGTGGAGCGCGTGCGGTTGGGCGAAGATCCGCAGGGCAACCAGCTTGAGCTGCCGCTGCTGGCCAGCATGTATCTCGGCGATCGCTGGGAATACCTGTTCCGCACCGTGGCCGAGGATTTCGTGGTGCGCGCCTATGGCCACGAAGCGCGCGATCGGGCGCTGTGCCGGCTCTCCCTGCCGGCCGAGCATCTGTGGATATTCCCGAAAGCCTAATCAGGACGCCCGCAGGCGCGGGCGTTCCGTTTACAGAGTTAAACCGCTAGCGGCGATCTTTTCCGGGCGGTGTACGTTTCCCGGCTGGCAACGTCGGCGAAAGTGCGGGTGACGGTCGAATTTTTGCGCGACTATTTCCGCGAGCACTACGGCGAAACGGGGCCGGCGAGTGAAAATCCGCCGCGGCCTTGAAGCCAAAAATGTGCGCCAGATCATCTTATGCTCGTAAAACTCCCCTCCGTTACTTGTGGAACTGTTGCACCTGTTCCTTTTGCCAAAACTTTGGTTTATGCTCAGCTGAAGCGTTTCAGTTGAAGCACTCTTCGACAGAAATGCCGATGTGACGGCGGCGAAAAGCCGCTGAAACGCGGGAATAATGCAAACGCGGCGATTCACAGCGGGCGGTGCGATCCACTACTCTATGCGGGTTAGTGAGACAACCAGTCAGCGCCGGCCCGGCGCCGGTGAGTCAGCCCGGCGGGACGGCCCTTTTTCAGGAGCAGCATGACCATCCGCATAGCGATAAACGGCTTTGGCCGCATCGGCCGCAGCGTATTGCGCGCACTGTACGAATCGGGACGACGGGCGGAAATCTCCGTGGTGGCGATCAACGAGCTGGCGAACGCCGAGGGCATGGCTCATCTGCTGAAGTACGATTCCAGCCACGGCCGCTTCGCCTGGGATGTGCGGCAAGAGTGCGACACGCTGAGCGTCGGGGACGACGCGATTCGCCTGTTGCATCAGCCGGCGGTGGAGCAGTTGCCCTGGGGCGAGCTGGGCGTCGACGTGGTGCTGGACTGCAGCGGCGTGTACGGCAGCCGGGCGGATGGCGAAGCCCATCTGGCGGCGGGGGCGAAGAAAGTGCTGTTCGCCCATCCGGGCGGCAACGATCTGGACGCCACCATCGTGTTCGGCGTCAACCATCAGACGCTGCTGGCGGAACATCGCATCGTGTCCAACGCCTCGTGCACCACCAACTGCATTATTCCGGTGATCAAGCTGCTGGACGACGCCTACAGCATCGAATCCGGCACCGTGACCACCATTCACTCGGCGATGAACGATCAGCCGGTGATCGACGCGTATCACGCGGATTTGCGGCGCACCCGCGCGGCGAGCCAGTCGATCATTCCGGTCGACACCAAGCTGGCCGCGGGCATCACCCGTATCTTCCCGCAGTTTTGCGATCGCTTCGAGGCGATCTCGGTGCGCGTGCCGACCATCAACGTGACGGCTATCGATCTCAGCGTCAGCGTGAGCGCCGCGGTGAAGGTGGCGGAGGTCAACCAGCTGTTGCAAAAGGCCGCACGGGAATCATTTCGTGGTATAGTTGACTACACGGAATTACCATTGGTCTCGATCGATTTTAACCATGACCCGCACAGCGCTATCGTCGACGGTACGCAGACCCGGGTCAGCGGGCAGCACCTGATAAAGACCTTGGTCTGGTGCGACAATGAATGGGGCTTTGCCAATCGGATGTTGGATACAACACGGGCAATGGCCGCCAGCGGTTTCTAGTACGGCGGCGCCGGCGTGATTGGCGCGCTGCTCAGGCAATTTTATAGAGATTCAATAAAGAGGGTTCACCATGTCTGTAATTAAGATGACCGATCTGGATCTGGCGGGTAAACGCGTACTGATCCGCTCCGATCTGAACGTGCCGGTAAAAGACGGTAAAGTGACTTCCGACGCGCGTATCCGCGCTTCCCTGCCGACTATCGAAGCTGCGCTGAAGCAAGGCGCCCGCGTGATGGTAACCTCCCACCTGGGTCGTCCTACCGAAGGCGAGTACAACGAAGAATTCTCCCTGCTGCCGGTTGTTAACTACCTGAAAGATCACCTGAAATCCCCAGTGCGTCTGGCGAAGGATTATCTGGATGGCGTCGACGTCGCCGAAGGCGAACTGGTGGTGCTGGAAAACGTCCGTTTCAACAAGGGCGAGAAGAAAGACGACGAAACCCTGTCCAAGAAATACGCGGCGCTGTGCGACGTGTACGTAATGGACGCGTTCGGCACCGCGCACCGCGCGCAGGCTTCCACCCACGGCGTGGGCAAGTTCGCGCCTGTCGCCTGTGCCGGCCCGCTGCTGTCCGCCGAGCTGGAAGCGCTGGGCAAGGCCCTGGGCAACCCGGCCCGTCCGATGGTTGCCATCGTGGGCGGTTCTAAAGTCTCCACCAAACTGACCGTGCTGGATTCCCTGTCCAAAATCGCCGATCAGCTGATCGTCGGCGGCGGCATCGCCAACACCTTCGTGGCGGCGCAGGGCAACAACGTGGGCCAGTCCCTGTACGAACCTGACCTGATCCCGAACGCGCAGAAACTGCTGGAAACCTGCGACATCCCGGTTCCGACCGACGTGCGCGTAGCGACCGAGTTCTCCGAAACCGCGACCGCGACCGTGAAGCAGGCCAACGAGATCCAGGACAACGAGCAAATTCTGGATATGGGCGACGTCTCTGCCGAGCGTCTGGCCGTTATCCTGAAGAACGCCAAGACCATTCTGTGGAATGGCCCGGTTGGCGTATTCGAGTTCCCTAACTTCCGTAAGGGCACCGAAATTGTCGCCCGCGCGATCGCCGATAGCGACGCTTTCTCTATCGCTGGCGGCGGCGACACTCTGGCAGCCATCGATCTGTTCGGTATCGCTGACAAAATTTCCTACATCTCCACCGGCGGTGGCGCATTCCTGGAATTCGTTGAAGGGAAACCGCTGCCTGCAGTCGTGATGCTGGAAGAGCGCGCTAAGCAGTAATTCAGACAACGGGAGGCGAAAGCCGCCCGTTTGTTTTATACCGCGCGGCTCACGCTGCGCGGCGTGAAAACATCGATTTACATCCATCTACGGCCGACGAAACAGGACAAAGTAACATGTCTAAAATTTTTGATTTCGTAAAACCGGGTGTCATCACGGGTGATGACGTTCAGAAAGTCTTCGCAGTTGCTAAAGAGAACAACTTTGCGCTGCCAGCGGTAAACTGCGTGGGTACCGACTCCATTAACGCAGTGCTGGAAGCCGCGGCTAAAGTGCGCGCGCCGGTCATCGTTCAGTTCTCCAACGGCGGCGCCGCGTTCATCGCCGGCAAAGGCGTGAAGACCGATGTGCCTCAGGGCGCAGCGATTCTGGGCGCTATCTCCGGCGCACACCACGTTCACCAGATGGCTGAACACTACGGCGTGCCGGTGATCCTGCACACCGACCACTGCGCGAAGAAACTGCTGCCATGGCTGGACGGCCTGCTGGACGCCGGCGAGAAGCACTTCGCCGCTACCGGCAAACCGCTGTTCTCTTCTCACATGATCGATCTGTCTGAAGAGTCTCTGGAAGAAAACATCGAGATCTGCAGCGCCTACCTGAAGCGCATGGCCAAAATCGGCATGACGCTGGAAATCGAACTGGGCTGCACCGGCGGTGAAGAAGATGGCGTGGACAACAGCCATATGGACGCTTCCGCACTGTACACCCAGCCGGAAGACGTGGCTTACGCGTACGAAAAACTGAACGCCATCAGCCCGCGCTTCACCATCGCTGCCTCCTTCGGTAACGTGCACGGCGTGTACAAGCCAGGCAACGTCAAGCTGACCCCGACCATCCTGCGTGATTCCCAGGACTACGTGTCCAAGAAATTCAACCTGCCGCACAACAGCCTGAACTTCGTGTTCCACGGCGGTTCCGGGTCTACCGACGCAGAGATCAAAGAGTCTGTGGGTTACGGCGTGATCAAGATGAACATCGACACCGACACCCAATGGGCGACCTGGGACGGCATCCTGCAGTACTACAAAGCGAACGAAGCTTACCTGCAGGGTCAGTTGGGCAACCCGAAAGGCGCCGATCAGCCGAACAAGAAATACTACGATCCACGCGTATGGCTGCGCGCAGCGCAGACCAGCATGGTGACGCGTCTGGAGCAGGCCTTCAAAGATCTGAACGCGGTAGACGTCCTGTAATCTTCGGCACCTGTTGCACGATGCAAAAGGCTCCCTGCGGGGAGCCTTTTTCGTTTTCAGCCCAGCAGGCCGGCCCCGACGTTGATAGACAGGCCCAGGATCAGCATGTTGAACACGAACGAAATAACCGACTGTACGAGCGCGATTTTACGCACCTCCGCGGCGCCGACCGCCACGTCGGCGGTTTGCGACGCGACCGCGATGGTGAAAGAGAAGTAGGCGAAGTCCAGATAGGTCGGCTCGGTGAGATTGCCGGGGAACAGCAGCGGCAAAGGCTCCTGCTGCGCACCCTGGCGATAAAATTGATGGGCGTAGTGCATGGTGAAGGCGGTCGGCAGCAGCAGCCAGGAGACCGCCAGCGTTCCGCCGGTTAACGCCAGATGCAGGGTTTTCAGCGAGTCGCTGGCCTGTTTGGCGCTGCTCAATTCGAACAGGATTGCCAGAATGCTCACCAGACAACCGAAACTGACCAGCGCCAACACCGTGCTGGCGCTTTCATCCTGTCGCCGGGCGATCTGGCGAATGTGCTGCGGCGTGCTGACCAGCATCAGCCGCCAGAGAAACAGCAGATAGAGCCAGGCCAGCGTATTCCAGCCGATCATCAAGCGCTGCAGCAACGAGAGCTGGGCGGGCAGCAGCAGAAAGCACAACAGCCCGGCGCCGACGGAAAACAGCAGCCTGGGCCGCACTTGCCAATAATGTTTGAGCGAAGAGCGAATGTGCATGAAGAACGGATCCCTTGTCGTGAAATGGCCAACGCGCTGTTTTCAGCATAGAAGAAGCGGCGAGCGGTTTCGGCTATTTTTAACGCTGACGGTTGGCATGAGCCTTTAATGTTGGTTACCCTTAGGCGGTGGTTTCCGACTGGCTGCCGAGGCCAGTGTATTTTTGCGAGTTTCTCCCGTTAGGGACTGAGTTAGGACGACACGAATGAAAGATTTGAATGTAGTAGACGGCATCAACGGTGCCGGCAACTGGTTGGTGAAGAACCAGGATCTGTTGATCCAGTACGCGGTGAATATCGTCGCCGCCATCGTTATCCTGATCATCGGTTCGATCGTGGCTCGCGTGGTCGGCAATGCGCTGAACCGCGTGATGAAGCTGCGCGGCATCGACGCCACGGTGGCAGACTTCCTGGCGGCGATCGTGCGCTACGGCGTGCTGGCGTTCACCTTCATCGCCGTGCTGGGGCGTGTCGGCGTGCAGACCACCTCGGTGATCGCCGTGCTGGGCGCCGCCGGTTTGGCCGTCGGCCTGGCGCTGCAAGGCTCGCTGTCCAACTTCGCCGCCGGCGTGCTGCTGGTGATCTTCCGTCCGCTGCGCGTGGGGGAATATGTCGATCTGGGCGGCGTGGCCGGTACCGTCGATCAGGTGCAGATTTTCTCCACCACCCTGCGTACCGCAGACAACAAAACCATCGTGGTGCCGAACGGTAAAATCATCGCCGGCAACATCATCAACTATTCTCGCGAGCCGAACCGCCGCGTGGATATCGTGGTAGGCGTGGCCTACAACGCCGATATCGACGTGGTGAAGAAGGTGCTGGGCGATGTGATCGCCGCCGACAAGCGCATCATGCACGCCAAAGGCGTGACCGTGCGTCTGAACGAGATAGCGCCGCCTTCCCTGAACTTTGTCACCCGTTCCTGGACCACCAACGCGGAATACTGGAACGTGTACTTCGATCTGATGGAAAACTTCAAGCGCGCGCTGGATGCCCACAACATCGGCATTCCGTTCCCGCAGATGGACGTACACCTGTATCGCACCGAAGACGCTTCCGCCAAGGCGGAATAACAGAGAAGGGGGCCTTGGCCCCCTTTTTCATTACAGGCCGAGACGTCTCCAAGGGCGCCTCGGCCTTTTCTTTTCCGCGAGTTCAAGCGCCGGCGACCGGCTTGGCGAGCGGCGCGCGGCGGCGCAGGCTGAGGTGATAGAGCAGGAAGATGGCGCCCGCGCCCAGCAGCGCCGGCAGCGCCAGCCAGAGGAAGAACACTTCCGCCGAGCCGGCGGCGGTCATCATCCAGGCGCCGAGCATCGAGCCGACGATTGAGCCGAAGCGGCCATTGGCCATGGCCCAGCTGACGCCGGTGACGCGGGCCGCGGTCGGATAAAGGGTGGCGGAAACCAGATTCAGGCCGTTCTGCGCGCCGGCCACGCCGAAGCCTATCAGGAACACGACGGCGGCCAGCGTGTAGACATCGCCCATCAGATACCCGGTCGCGCCGATCACCAGCGCGGCGCCCAGGTAGGAGACGGCCAGCACGCGGTAGTGCCCGATCCGGTCCATCAGCAGCGCCATCAGGATGGCGCCCAGGGTGCCGCCGAGCGGCACCATCGCCCCGATGCGCGAGGCGTGGGCGATATCGTAACCGGCGTCTTTAAGTATCGTCGGCAGCCAACTGGTGAGCAGGTAGAACACGAACAGCGAGCAGAAGAACGCCGCCCACAGCAGCAGGGTGCGCACGGCGCGTCCTTCGATAAACAGGTGCGAGATCGGCGACTTGGCCTGCGCTGGGCGCTCGTCATCGACAATGGTTATCCCCGTCCAACGTTGGCCGGTGATACGCTCGACCACCCGGCGCAGCCGATCGGCATGCCTGGCGCTGGCGGCCATAAAGCGCACCGATTCGGGCATCTGCCAGGCCAGCAGCGGCAGCAGCGCCAATGGCGCGATGCCGCCGACCAGCAGCACGCCGCGCCAGCCAAATGCAGGAATGATCTGCCCGGCCAGCAGGCCGCCCAGGGCCAAGCCGGCGGTAAAGCCGCTCCAGCTCAGGGTGACCATCAGCATGCGGCGACGCGCCGGTGAGTACTCCGAGCTGAGGGTTATGCAGGTCGGTATCGCGCCCCCGAGGCCAATGCCGGTGATGAAGCGCAGCAGGGTCAGGGATTCGATCGAATGCGTATAGGCCGAAGCCAGGGTGCAGCCGCCAAACACCAGCACCGCGACGAGCAGCACGCGTTTGCGGCCGATGGCGTCGGCGATCGGCCCGAACAGCAGGCTGCCGATCAGCAGGCCGAACAGCCCCGCGCCGAAGGCGGGAGAGAGCTGCGAGGGCTGTAGGCCCCACTCTTCATGCAGCGCCGGGGCGATATAGCCGATGATGGCGGTATCGAAGCCGTCCAGCAGGGCGATCAGGAAACACAGGGTGAGAATGAGGATTTGATAAGGCGAGATCCTGGCGCGATCGATAATTTCGCTGATGCGAGCGGTATCTGGGCTCATGAGGGTTCCACTGTTATTAAGCTGGTGTGGGCTGGCTGAGGGGCCGTTCAGGCCGCTGTGGCTGGCATCGCGTAGAAATCCGAGTATACACCAGAGCGGGGGCGTTGCGGGGAAGGGGAGTCGATGATCATCGCCCGCCGCAGGAGGTACCTGTGGCGGGCGCTTGGCAAGGTTATTTGGCCAGCAGTTCTCGGCGCACGATCTCGGCGCCTGCACTCAAGGCATTCAGCTTGCCGCTGGCGACCTGGCGAGGCAGGGGAGCCATGCCGCAGTTGGTCGATGGATAGAGCTTGTCGGCATCGACAAACTGCAGCGCTTTGCGCAGCGTAGCGGCCACTTCCTCCGGCGTCTCAACGGTATGATTCGCTACATCAATGGCACCGACCATCACTTTCTTACCGCGAATCAGTTCCAGCAGATCCATCGGGACGTGCGAGTTATGGCACTCCAGCGAGATAATATCGATGGTAGACGTTTGCAGCTTGGGGAACGCCTCTTCATATTGCCGCCACTCTGAGCCCAGCGTCTTTTTCCAGTCGGTATTGGCCTTAATGCCGTATCCATAGCAGATATGCACCGCCGTTTCACACTTAAGCCCTTCAACGGCCCTTTCCAGGGCAGCGATGCCCCAGTCATTCACCTCGTCAAAGAACACGTTAAATGCGGGCTCATCAAACTGAATAATGTCGACGCCGGCGGCCTCGAGCTCTTTGGCTTCCTGATTGAGGATCTTGGCGAACTCCCAGGCCAATTTCTCGCGGCTTTTATAGTGGTTGTCATAAAGCGTGTCGATCATGGTCATCGGCCCCGGCAGGGCCCATTTAATCGGCTGCTTGGTCAGCTGGCGTAAAAATTTGGCGTCTTCAACGAAAACGGGCTTTTGGCGCGCCACCGCACCCACGACGGTTGGCACGCTCGCCTCATAGCGATTGCGGATTTTAACCACTTCGCGTTTCTCGAAATCGACGCCGCTAAGGTGCTCGATAAACGTCGTGACGAAGTGCTGGCGCGTTTGCTCGCCATCGCTGACGATATCGATGCCGGCCTGTTGTTGTTCAGCCAGCGACAAACGCAGGGCATCCTGTTTCCCTTCGATTAATTCTCCATTTTGCAATTTCCAGGGCGACCACAGGGTTTCCGGTTGGGCCAGCCAGGAAGGTTTGGGCAAGCTGCCGGCGGTCGAGGTAGGGAGCAATATTTTCATAATAGATGACCTGTATTTAAGTGAATCAAAGCGCGTAGTGAGCAGACCATTGCTCAAGAATGGGCTTGTAGGGTTTGATAAATTGCTCTTCCGTAAATTTCCCCTGCTCAATCGCTAACTGGCTACGCTCTTCGCGATCGTAAACAATCTTGGTTAATGAATAGTCCTGGTTATTCAGGCTTGGCTGATAGCATTGCCCCGCCGCCGAGTTGGCATTGTAAATTTCAGGCCGATAGATTTTTTGGAAGGTCTCCATCGTGCTGATGGTGCCGATCAGCTCCAGATCGGTGTAATCGCTTAGCAAATCCCCGGGGAAATAAAACGCCAGGGGCGCGACGCTATTTTTCGGCATGAAATAGCGCACCTGCAGGCCCATTTTTTTAAAATACCGGTCGGTCAGCGAAGCGCCGTCTTGCCGATACTCGTCGCCCAACACCGGATGTTGATTGCCCGTCCGATGATAGGTGTCTTTGCTGGACACGCTGAGGCAGATCACCGGCGGTTTGCTGAAATTCTCATGGTATTCGTTTGAATTGACGAAGTGCTTAAAGATATTGCCGTGCAAATCGCCGAAATCATTCGGGATAGTGAATTCCGCCGTGTTTTTATTGTGCGCCGGCAGCAAGACGCTAAAGTCATAATCGCGCACGTAAGACGAGAAATTGTTCCCGACGATGCCCTCAATTCGCTTTTGCGTTTTTTTATCGATGATGTTGGTTTTCAGGATTTCGATCACCGGGAAGCTGGCGCCCTGATCTTCAACGCGCATCTCCACCGAAATGATGTCAAGCTCAACCGAATAGCGGTCGGCCTTGGGGTTATCCCAATGCGCCAACGAATTGAAGCGATTGTTAATCATCACCAGCGTGTTGCGCAGGTTCTCCCGGCGGTTTTCCCCTCTGGCCAAATTGGCGAAGTTGGTGGTGATACGCGTACTTTCAGAAGGGTTATAATCTTCATCGAAAGAACTGCTCTTAATCGTAAAGGCAAAGTCTCTATTCATCGTCTTATAGCATCCTGTTATATGATATGAAGGCTGGATTTATCCATTTCTTTCAATGGGTTGTTTTTCTCTTTTTTTATTCAGCCGATTTCATATTGTCTGTCGTTAATGAGGTCTATTTTTGCCAGAGTCCCGGTGGGAGTGAAAGAGACTTAATTTCATTACCACATGAGCGCTATTCATGATCTGGCGTTCGGGCCGGTTGGCCGCCGTCGCCCTGCGGCGCAAACCGCCAACGTACCGGGCCGGCAACCTGGTGCAGCCTGAAAAATTACGGGTATAATCCCCCCATCATCCCACGGCTTCAGACACGAACATGACAAAACTCACCTTACAAGAGCAGATGCTCAAAGCGGGCTTGGTAACCAGCAAGAAAATGGCCAAAGTCCAAAGAACGGCTAAAAAATCACGCGTTCAGGCCCGCGAGGCCAGAGAGGCGGTGGAAGAGAATAAAAAGGCGCAGCTTGAGCGCGATAAGCAGCTGAACGAGCAGCAAAAGCAGGCCGCGCTGTCCAAAGAGTACAAGGCGCAGGTGAAACAGCTGATCGAAATGAACCGCATCGTTCTGGCGAAAGGCGATATCGGTTTCAACTTCACCGACGGTAACCTGATCAAGAAAATCCTGGTGGATAAGGCGACGCAAACCCAGCTGATCAATGGCCGCCTCGCCATTGCACGCCTGGTGGTCGAGAACCGGGAAGAGTGTGAATACGCGATTATCCCCGCGAGCGTCGCCGATAAAATCGCGCAGCGCGATGCGGCCAGCATTGTGCTGCACAGCGCGCTGAGTCAGGAAGAACAGGATGAAGACGATCCGTACGCCGACTTTAAAGTGCCCGACGATTTGATGTGGTAAGCCGCGTTCAGAACGGCGCGGCGTGACGAGCGGCGATCCGCTCCCCGCTAATGGGGTGCACAAAGTCCAGCTCGCTGGCGTGCAGCATCAGCCGCGGCGTCTGTTCGGTACCCGGCAGCAGTCGCCCGCCATACAGATCGCAGCCTAAAATAGGGTGGCCCAACTGCCGGCTGTGAATACGCAGCTGGTGGGTGCGCCCGGTCTCCGGGATGAGCTGCACCCGCGTCAGCGGCAGCGAGATCCCGTCTTCCGCTTCACGATAAAAACGCTCGACGACCCGATAGCGGGAGCGGGCGGGCTTGCCGTGGAGGGCGCAAATCGACATCAGCGGGAACAGCGCCGGATCTTTGGCGATCGCCGCGTCTATTACCCCTTCGTTATCCGCCAGATGGCCGCACAGCAGCGCGCTGTACACTTTGCCGACGGTGCGCTCGCTGAACTGCCGGCAGAGTGCGGCGTTGACGGCCTTGTTGCGGGCCACCACCATCAACCCGGACGTGCCGAAATCCAGGCGGTGCACCAGGGCGCAGCCGGGGAAGATCTGTACCAGCCGATGGTGTACCGAATCGAGATTCTGCGGATTCTTGCCCGACAGGCTGAGCAGCCCGGCCGGCTTATTGATCAGCGCCAGATGGTCGTCCTGATAGAGGATCTCTATTTGGTCATGGCATGGCGGGGCGATAAAGGTATCGGTGACAGTAGACATCGGGCGGCCGGCTGGAGGGTGGGTGCGGATGATAGCGAATTTTTCGCCGATGGGCGAATGCGGTTATCGTTATCACTGCGCCTCATGCCCGCTGGCACCCGATGCGGCAAAGCATCGGGCGCAACGATTATGGCCCTGGCGCGCTACTGCCCGTAGTAGGCGTTTTGGCCGTGTTTGCGCAGGTAGTGTTTGTCCAACAGCTCGCGCTGCATGCTGTGAATGCCCGGCGTCAGCTGGCGTGAGAAAATGCCCATGTAGGCAATTTCTTCCAGCACCACCGCATTATGCACCGCGTTGTGGGCGTCTTTGCCCCAGGCGAAGGGGCCGTGGGCGTTGACCAGTACCGCTGGGATAGCGTTGGGATTGATATCGCGCCGGCGGAAGGTTTCGATAATCACCTTGCCGGTTTCCAGTTCGTAATCGTGCTCAATTTCATCCTGGGTCATCAGGCGCGTGCAGGGGATAGCGCCATAAAAATAGTCGGCGT
>OCJT01000310.1_pt1 | contig 12029 bp, 10 predicted proteins | sample 1480881 | NCBI WGS metagenome assembly OCJT01 (sample SAMN05301497, study PRJEB22388) | human gut metagenome | isolation source: Infant 2 DOL 19 gut | host: Homo sapiens | place: USA: Pittsburgh, Magee-Womens Hospital of UPMC | collected 2013/2014 | reverse complement strand
GTGAAGCAGCCAAGGCCGGTATAAGACAGGAACACCAGCACGCCCAGCAGCCACGGGTTATCGACGTAGCTGAGGAACAGCGGGCAGCACACCGCCAGCAGCGAAAAGAAGATCAGCGTCGGCTTGCGGCCAAGGCGATCGGAAATCGCCGGCACCGCCACGCCCCAAAACACCCAGGCGGCGCCGATGGCGCTCATGATGCCGCCCATCGTGCCCTCGCTGAAGCCACGGTCGGTCACCAAAAAGTTGGGGGTGAAGGTAATGATGATCATGAACCAGGTGACGAACACGCAGGAGATCAGAATGCACAGCGCTACGTTCTTGATTTTAAACAGCTCGCCGTAAGCGCCTTTGTTCGCCGCCTTGTCGGCCGCCGGCGCGGCGCTGAAAGCGGGATCCTTCTTGCCGTTCACATAACGATAGATCAGCCACGCCAGAATGATGCCCGGCACGGCGGTCAGGTGAAACGCCATGCTCCAGCCCCACTTCTGCGCCAGATAGATGATCAGCGGCGGCGCGATAATACCGCCCAACAATCCCGGCGCCGCCCCCTGGATCAGCCCCATATTGAAGCCGCGGCGCTGCGGCTGCGATTTTTCCACCATCAGCGATTGCGCGATCGGCAGCACCGGCCCTTCGGCGATCCCCATCAGCCCGCGGAAGATCAATAACATGGCAAAGCCGCTGACCAGCCCCGACAGCGCGGAGAACAGCGAAAACACCAGGATCGACAGGATCAGCATCGGTTTGCGGATATTAAAGCGATCGGCAATCGCCCCCAGCCCCGCGCCAGATAGCGCCCAGGTCAATGCCAGCACCGCCGACAGCGTGCCAAGATGCACGTTGCTCAGCTTCAAATCGGCGGCAATCATCGGAAACAGAAAAGAGATGGTCAGACGATCGACGAACACGCAGCCGAAAACGAAAAACAAAATGATCAGCAATCGGTTCTCTTCGCTCAATCGCGAGCGCTGTCCTGGCGAATTATTCATAGCGTCATTGGTCCATAAGTTAACTTATAAATGGCGAGCGGCCATGGCATAAGTCGGTTAAGCGCTCGGCCAAGAGAGATATTGGCCATCGGTCACGATAACAACTCATTAACATGTTAATGATATAAACTTATCTCAAGCTACGGGCATGTCAAACAGCCGTTGAAAACGGCGACGGAGAGGCAATTCAGGTATTTTTCACAGAACGCGAATGACATGAAAATAAATCAACATTCTGTTTTTACTGATTTAAATAAAATTAATCGGCACTTTTTACTTTTATCGAAAAAGCCAAAACGCGCTGATTTATAAACAGGTTAATAAATAAAACTTAACTCCTGCTTATAAATGGACGGTATTTCCCTTTTCATCAGCCGCATTACCCCGTCCTCTTTATTATTTGAATCCGTTTGCTTTATAGCGGCTATAACGAGAACTATTAACTCCATTGTGTTAATCAATAATCACGCAATGACATTATCAATGCTGAATGATAATAAAAGCGCAGGCCGTGACAGGAATCACAAACAGACCGCCCCTTAACGCCCTGGTAGCGGGTTATTACCGGCGCGGCTAGCTTATGCCAACTCGATCCAACCCCGGATGGGAAAACAACGGCATGATAAGCGGCAGGCAACCAGCAAGGAGATGAATATGACGACAGCATTGACAAAAGCCGGTTTCTGGCGCAAAACCGCCGACTCTTCATCGCTGCGTGAGCCGCGCGTGCTGATTCGGGTCTACGTTGGCGAAGGCGAAATCGACCGCGCCATCGCGTTTTACGAGCAGCTGCACGGCGTAACGGCGGACATGCGCTTCGATTTTCCCGAACATCGGCTGGTATTGGCGGCGGTGGGGCCGTTTCTGATCCTGGAAGGGGCGGAAGAGCAGTTGCGCCCTTTCCGCAGCACCGTCGGCACGCTGCTGGTCGATGACATTTATCCCTACCACCAGCGGCTGCTGGCCGCCGGCGCCGAGATTTTCTTCGGCCCGGTGGAGGTGCCCACCGGCGCCTGTTTCAATGCGCGCCTGCCGGACGGCACGATTGTCGAGTACGTGCATCACCGGCCGCGCGCGGGCGAATAAACCGCCTCAGGGCAGCGCCGGCTTCATGGCGTAACGGCGCAGATCCTTGCGCAGGCTGATCATGTACAGCACGATCACCGCCGAGAAAGGCAGGCCGCACAGCACCACCGCGGTCTGCATCGCGCTGAAACTGCCGGCGTACAGCAAGCCGGCGCATACCAACGTGGTGACCGCTGCCCAGAACACGCGCAGCCAGGCCGGCGCGTCATCATGGGCGGAGCCGCCCTGGCAGGAGAGGTTGGCTATCATCAGCGTGCCGGAATCGACCGGCGTCAAGAACAGCACGAAGCTGATCACCACCACAAAGCCGGCGGTCAGTTGGGTATAGGGCAAGTATTCGAACAGCTTGAACACCGCCATCGGCGGATCGCTTTGCGCCACCTGCCCCAGGATCGCCTGCCCGCCTTCCAGCACCAGACTGATGGCGGTATTGCCGAAGATCGACAGCCACGCCAGCGTGAAGCCCAGCGGGATCAGCAGCACGCCGAAAATCAGTTCGCGAATGGTGCGCCCTTTGGAGATGCGCGCGATGAACAGCCCGACGAACGGCGCCCACGCCACCCACCAGGCCCAGTAGAACAGCGTCCAGGCACCCTGCCACTGGCGCGCCTTGCCGTACAGATACATATCGAAGCTGCGGCTGACCAGCGAGGTGAGATAATCGCCGAGGTTCTGCAACATGCCGTTCAGCAGGTTCAGCGTCGGCCCGGCAAAAAACACGAACAGCAGCAGCAGGCACAGGAAGCCGACGTTGATGTTCGACAGCATGGCGATGCCCTTCTCGACGCCGGTGACCGCCGCCAGCGTGGCCACCACCATCATCACCACGATCAGCGCCAGCAGCACGCCGGTGCTTTGCGGGATGTCGAACAGATAAAACAGCCCGGAGTTCACCAGCAGCGCGCCGATCCCCAGGTTGGTCACCATCGAGATCACCGTCACCAGAATGCCGAAGCTGTCCACCAGATGACCGACACAACCGTGGGTGCGCTCGCCGAAGATCGGGTATAGCGCAGAGCGCAGCGCCAGCGGCAGGCCGCGGCAATAGGCGAAATAGGCCAGCGCGGTGGCGATCAGCGCATACAGCGCCCAGCCGTGCAGCCCCCAGTGCAAAAAGGTCAGCGCCATCGCCTGTCGCGCCGCCTGCACGGTGCCGCCGCTGCCTTCCGGTGGCGACAGGAAGTGATCCAGCGGCTCATAGGCGCCGTAGTACACCAGCGCAATGCCGATGCCCGACGAGAACAGCATCGCCACCCACGAGGGATAGCTGAACTGCGGCGGCTCGTCATCCTGGCTGAGGCGAATATGGCCGAAGCGCGACAGCGCCAGCCAGAACACGAATGCCATGCAGGCGACCATCAATAACATGTAGTACCAGCCGAATACGTCGGCGACCCAGCTTTGCGCGGCGTTCAGCCACAGTTTGCTGGCGGAGGGGAACAGAACGACCAGCGTTCCCAGCAGCAGGATCACCGCCGCCGAGCCGAAAAATACCGGAACATTCAATCTGACAGGTTCTTCGTCAAGCGATGGGGGAGTTTTTGTTGTCATTGGCAGGCTTCCATGATGCGAAAGACAGACGATTTCAATGCAACTTTTAGTTAACATATTATCGCCATTCATTTGACATTTTCGCAGCATATAGAGTATTGATTGACCGTTCAATCAATCAAATCCAAAGTGTGATTGGCCTATCAGTTGAGGAAAATATGTACCGAAGAGACATTCCGGAACAGCGTAAGGAGCAGTTGATTAACGCCGCCTTCGAGACCATTAACGTCGTCGGGCTGGCCGGCGTCACCCTGTCTCAGGTGGCGAAAGAAGCCGGGCTGTCGACCGGCATCGTCAGCCACTATTTTGGCGATAAAGAGGGGCTGCTGAGCGCCACCATGCGCAAAATCCTGCGCGACCTGCGCGATGCGGTGGCCGAGTGCCGCGCGCAGGCGGCAAGCGACAGCCAGTCACAGCTGTTCGCCATTATCCAGGGCAACTTCCACCCCAGCCAAACCAATGCCGTGTCCATGCGCGCCTGGCTCGACTTCTGGGCTGCCAGCATGCATCAGCCGGTGCTGCGCCGCCTGCAGCGCGCCAACGATCGGCGGCTCTATTCCAATATTTGCAGCCAGTTCCGCCGCGAGCTGCCGCTGCCGCAGGCGCGCGACGCGGCGCGCGGGCTGGCGGCGATGATCGATGGGCTCTGGCTGCGCGGCAGCCTGGCCGGCGACGAGACTGACCTGAAGCAGGACTGCCGCATCGCCTGCGACTACGTGATACAACGGCTCAAGGCCGCGCCATCGGCGGCGTGACCGCCTCCGTCAGTGTGGCTCCTGCTCTTCGCTGTACTGGGTTTGCCACATCGCGGCGTAGCGGCCGTTCGCCGCCAGCAGCGCCTCATGCCCCCCGCGCTCGACGATCTCCCCCGCCTCCAGCACGATGATTTCATCGGCGTCCACCACGGTGGAGAGCCGGTGAGCGATCACCAGCGTGGTGTGGTTGCGGCTTACCTCGCGCAGGTGCCCCTGGATTTCGCGCTCGGTCTGGGTATCCAGCGCGCTGGTCGCCTCGTCGAACACCAGGATGGCCGGATTTTTCAGAATGGTGCGCGCGATCGCCACCCGCTGCTTTTCACCGCCCGACAGCTTCAGCCCGCGCTCGCCCACCCGGGTGTCGTAACCGTCGGGCAAACCGACGATAAAATCATGGATATGCGCCAGCCGCGCCGCCCGCTCGATTTCTTCATCGCTGGAGCCGGTTTTGCCGTAGCCGATGTTGTAGCGCAGCGTATCGTTGAACAGCACCGTATCCTGCGGCACGATGCCGATCGCCTGCCGCAGGCTGGCCTGGGTCAGTTGGCGAATGTCCTGGCCGTCGAGGGTAATGGCGCCGCCCTGCACGTCGTAGAAACGGAACAGCAGGCGCGACAGCGTGGACTTGCCCGCGCCGGAGGCGCCAACCACCGCCACCGTGTGGCCCGCCGGAATGGTAAAACTCACCTGCTTGAGGATCGGCCGCCGCGTGTCGTAACCGAAGCTGACCGCGTCGAACCGCACTTCGCCGCGATCGAGACGCAGCGGCTGCGCATCCGGGCTATCGACGATCTCACGCTTTTCCTGCAGCAGATCGAACATGTTTTCCATGTCGATCAGCGCCTGGCGCACCTCGGAATAAATAAAGCCGAAGAAGTTCAGCGGCTGATACAGCTGCAGCAGATAGGCGTTGACCAGCACGAAGTCGCCGACCGTCATCCTCCCCTGGGTAATGCCCTGCGCCGCCATGGCCATCATCACGATCAGCCCGATCGAAATAATGGCGGTTTGCCCCAGGTTGATCGCCGTAAAACTGAATTGGTTCTTGATGGCGGCGTATTCGTACAGCCGGCGCGACAGGTCGAAACGCTCGGCCTCGAACTCTTCATTGCCGAAATACTTCACGGTCTCATAGTTCAGCAGGCTGTCGATGGATTTGCTGTTGGCGTCGGCGTTGGCCTTGTTGAGTTCACGGCGAAAGCGGGTGCGCCAGCTGACCGCCAGCACGGTAAACAGGATGTAGCAGCCGACCGTCGTCAGGATCGCCAGCGCGAACCAGCCGTTCAGCATGTGCCACATGATCGCCGTGACCAGCGAGAGCTCGAACAGGATCGGCACGATGGAGAACAGCAGCCGCGACAGCACCGTGGACACCGCCTGGGTGCCGCGCTCGATGGACAACGACAGCCCGCCGGTCTGGCGCTCCAGATGGAAGCGCAGGCTCAGCGCATGCAGCTGGCGAAACACCCGCACGCCCAGCAGGCGCGTGGCGTTCTGGCTGACGTGAATGAACATCACGTTGCGCAGCTCCTCAAACAGCGCGCCGCCCACCCGCGCCACGCCGTAGGCGACGATCAGCCCCAGCGGCACCGCCAGCACTTTCGCCGTCTCACCGCTCAGCGCATCGACCATCGCTTTGTAGGCCAGCGGCACCAGCGTGGTGCTGACCTTGGCCGCCACCATGAACACGAAGGCCACCACCAGATACCCGCGCAGCCGCGGGTTGTCTTTCGGCCACAGGTAGGGCAGCAGGAATTTCAGCAAACGGGAACGATCCATCATGTAATATTCATCTTCTCGGTCGGGATCGCGGCGCACGGCCGCGCGGGGGTTATGAGTTTGGCCTGGCCGGCGGCGAACGCCGCAGCCATCCCGTTTTCCTGCGGCGGCAACTCAGCATCATCCGTCAGGAGAAGCGGCGGCGGCTCGGGCAAAGTTCAGGCATGGAGGAGACAATCACATGACCCAGACGTATGCAAAGCGCTTTGCGCAGGTCTTTGACTATATCGACCGCCACCTGGACGAGGCGCTCACCGTCGAAAAACTGAGCGAAGTGGCCCACTTTTCGCGCTTTCACTTTCAACGCCAGTTTAGCGCGTATTGCGGCATCTCGGTGTGGCGTTATATCCAGTGGATGAGGCTCAAACGCGCCTCGTACCGCCTGGCGTATAACCCGCTGGAGCCGGTGATTGACATCGCGCTGGACGCCGGTTTTCAAAACCCGGAGTCCTTCAGCCGCGCCTTCAAACAGGCGTTCAGCCAAACGCCAAGCCAGTTTCGCAAACGGCCGGCCTGGATCGATTGGCAGCAGCGCTTTCCCGAGCCGAAACACACAAGGAAACAACCCATGAAGGTAGACATTGTCGACTTCCCGGCCACGCCGGTGGCGATGATCGAACATCGCGGCCCGTCCGCGCTGGTCAACGAAACCGCCGCACGCTTTATCGAGTGGCGCAAAACCAGCGGCCTGTCGCCGGTCAGAAGCAGCCGCACTTACGGCATCGCACCGCACGATCCGGCCACCACCGAAGCGCAGGACTTCCGCTTCTTCATTTGCGGCGAGGTCACTGCGCCGATCCCCGAAGACAACGCCTTCGGCGTGGTGAACAGCACGCTGCCGGCCGGACGCTGCGCGGTGCTGCGCCATCACGGCTCGCTGGATGGGCTGTCTGAAAGCGCTCGTTATCTCTACAGCGAGTGGTTGCCGAACAGCGGCGAGGAACCGCGCGATTTTCCGCTCTATTTCCACTACCACAACTTTGTGCACGAGGTGGCGGAATATGAACTGGTGACCGATCTTTACCTGCCGCTGAAGTAACAAAAGTCAGGCTCCTCACGGAGCCTGACTGACGTCAACAGGACGGCGACGATCCCTGCGGCGGCAGATAACGCTGCGGATCGAGCGCAGTGGCGCGGTAGCGGATCTGGAAGTGCAGGAATACCGAATCGGTGCCGGTGCTGCCCATGGTGCCGATCTTCTGCCCCGCCTTCACATCCTGGCCGTTGCGCACCAGCGTGGTGTCGTTGTGCGCATAGGCGGTAATGAAGTCCTCACCGTGCTTAATCATGATCAGATTGCCGTAGCCGCGCAGCTGATTGCCGACGTACACCACTTTGCCCTTGGCGGAAGCGTAGATCGGCTGGCCGCGCTTGCCGGCGATATCGATGCCCTTGTTGCCGCCGTCGGAATTGGAGTACGCCTGCACGATCCGACCGCTGGTCGGCCAGCGCCAGCAGCGGGAAGCGCCCGGCGGCGGCGTTTGTTTGACGATTGCGGCGGAAGACGACTTTTTACGGCGCGTAGCGGCGGTTTTGGCCGGCGCGCTGCCGCTCAGCCGCAGTTTCTGCCCCACCTCGAGGCTATAAGGCGGACGAATTTTGTTGATTCTGGCCAGCTCGCTGACTTCGCTGTCGGTGATCCAGGCGATGTAGTACAGCGTATCGCCCCGTTTGACGGTATAGGTTTTGCCGGAATAACTGCCCTTCGGCAGTTTGTCATAGTCGCGGTTATAGGTGTTTTTGCCCGAACACCCGGCCAACAGCAGCCCCAATGCCAAACACACCGCCACACGGCGCCACCCTGCCAGTTTGCTTCCTGTGCTCAAATCCTGTCCCCAGTCGTCGTTTCGGTTCTGATACGCGTCAGCCGCACAGTGTAACATTTGCGCCGGGTCAGTCAAAAACCCCCGGACGGTCTATGCTAAACAGGTAAGGATGACTGATTAATTACCCAACGACGAAATGGAGTACTGTCATGTTGAACCTCGACCGCAATAATCTGCCCCTCCTGAGCGAAGAGCTGCTCAAAAAGCAACGCACCACCCTTTTGATCATCGCCTTCCTGCTGCTGGCGGGCGGGATACTGTGCCTGGTCAATCCTTTCGCCTCCGGCGCAGCGCTGAGCATCGTGGTCGGCATCCTGCTGCTGTTGAGCGGCGCCGGGCTGATTATCGCCATGATCGCTAACCGGGCGCAGAATACCTGGCCGATGATCGGCGGCATTTTGCTGGGCGTGGCCTACCTGATTATCGGCTATGTGTTCATCACCAGCCCGCTGGCGGGCATTCTGGCGCTGGCGGTGTACCTCGCCGTACTGTTCGCTCTCGGCGGCATCGCGCGCCTGGCGGCGGGCTACATGCGCCGCGGGCTGCCGGGCAACTGGCTGCAGTTCGTTATCGGCGTGCTCGATTTGATCATCGCCTGGATGCTGATTGGCTCAGGCCCGGCAGCGTCGGTCACGCTGGTGACGGCGATCGTCGGCATCGAGATGCTGGTCAGCTCCTTTGCGCTGTTCCAGGCGGCGAATCTGTTTAAAAAAAGCTAACTCGGTAGCCGCCGCTCTCTTGAGCGGCGGCTTTGGATATCACGCCAATAAAAATTCCCTAGGGCATTCTTATTGCGTAACGCCATTCCCCTATCTTTGAACCTATACCGTCGAGAGAACGTGTATGGATGCCAAAATATTGATTATCAAAAATAACTGCATAACCAACCTGCTCGGTAGAAAACGAGACAAAGCAATAAACGTGGTCAAATTCCTTGGGGTGGCCAATCGGCCCGGAGACACAAATATCTCCCGGCGCCAGACTCGCACGGTGGGTTATCTTCTGCCATCCCTGCTCTAGAGCCCATTCAACGAAGTAATCAACATTGATAGACTGCATGCTGCCAAGTTTCGGATAAGGCAAGCCACAGAGCTTAAGGCAACTAACCTGGTGTGCAACGCAGGCATTGCTTGTCGCGGTAGGGCTGTATTCCGGCACAAACCAGTCTTCTACCGCTTCCCGGATTGAACGGTAATCTTCTTTAAACATCCCGACAAACCGCTCAGCGCTGCTGTAAAAATGATCATCCCACACCACGGCATCAGCCAGTTGCGCGACAAACGGTGCATCTATCGTGACCTTTGTTTTGGGCAGCAGTTGCAATATCAGAGCAAGTTCCTGAGTATCACTATATTCTTTAACATGACTTTCTCCCGATTTCGACGAGATAACTACCGTCGGCGTTCCCTTTCCATTACTACCTAACATAACACCTGAGATATCTTCGATTTTCATCGGCAAACTAAAAGGCAAATTTTCCTTGAACAACTCTCGACCATATGCCTGGATCGTTTCAAAACTCACCGTGGCCCCCAAGCTTGCAGAGCCTGCAATGATCTCATAGGTCACTCCATACCCGATCCCTCTGATTATTTTTTTCTTATTTTTACTCCATGGGTTAACGCCAAGCGCTTCAACTGCGGCAATGGAAGCCTCTCCGATAGACTCTTTTCCACCGACGTCTGCACAGATTGCATAGATATGACTATCTCTATAATTTATTTTAGCCATATCCCCCATATTTACAGCGACTCCGGTGATCTTCTTCCAATTACCTGGAATAACAAAATAAGGAATAATTCGCGCATTGACATAATCTCCCTCACCTCGCCAACCATTTCCTCTTCTTAAGCTGGTTTCCTTTTGACCTGTCGGATCGATTTCCTCCGCATCAGGACTACCATCGGCATCCGTATCTGCATCGGCAATAATTAAAATATGGCCATCATCTTTAATCATAACAACAGGATCTGGCATGACCGGCTCACCTGGAGAAGTCCGGCTATTTTTCCATGAGTGGGTGATGACATTTGACATAATGTTACCCTCGGTGAAAGCATGGAGCCAAATGATATATATTACCGACAAGCATAAAGACATACATAATAAATTATGACGGTTTGTCGGCCATATTAATTCGGCAGATTTTTATTTTCAACTTCACAGAATCGATAGCTAACTCTTTGTCTTCTTTACTGTAAAACTTATACCCCTGAATCGTTGCGACACCCAACAACCTTGCTTTGTTTTGTTGTTCTTTTTTAATGGCCTCTGCCAGTGCATCAAGATTAGGCGTGATTAATTCAACACCCGCCAGCCTGATTTCCAATTCATATACCACCCCCCCCCAGATTTTGGTAAAGATAATTTCCCACATCAGTATAGTATGCCTTATTATTATCAATAATTAACGCAACATCCTGGTCTAAAAGGTTGATAACTTCATACATGTAATTAGCCGATGCCGCAGCCGTCTTGTAATTATAGATTTGCGCCGCATAATTATAATGACCAGAAAAATATTATCGCCAACAGCAATGCCGCCACTGTACATCGCAGTCGTCACTGAACCACTTGCGGCAGAAATTACAGCGACGAGAGTGCCCAAAAAACCCACTTCATTATACCCATAGGTTTGTTGATAAAGACTTATGTATTTTTCTCGCCATAAGTTACGATAAACTAAAGCGATTTTTTTAATGTTATCAATCTTAGGATATTTTTCTGCCGAGACCGGCCATGGTGCGGGCCGAGGTTGTTCTACCGGGATCGGATAAGGGCTGGTACAGCCAGAAAGCATCCACGCTAATGATAATGAGGCTAATGGATTATTCATATTCCAAGCTCACAATACAGACACTTATTTATAAAAATAGCTCAGCACTTTTTTTCCTCCACTTTTCTAGTTATAGACTTTTACTTTGAAGTTTAAATCTAAAAAATCAACGCCCGCCTGATATTTTGTTCTTCACAATGGTTTACCTATGCATAAAAATCTTGGATAAAATATCTTTGACCACCGTTCCTTTTCACTAAAGTTAAAAAATTCAATATAATAAAGCAGACCTCTGCCCTGACGGAAAATCGCCAATAGATATGATAGTCTTGTGCACACCATTCGATAATTTGTCCTCTTATCCCTCCCCCCTCATCTGACGGGCAGTGTTCTATCATGCCCCCACTCCTTAGCCAGGTGTAAACCAAGCTTGATTGGGATGCTCTTGTAAGAATGACGTTTACCTCTCATTACCACCGAAAAACGCGTTGATGCAACCGTTCCCTCTCCGCGTTCACCCCACTTTACGACCGCCGTCACACCTCGCCACCGCCAAATTGCGTTGGTTATAGAGTCGTCTACAATTCAATCGAATTACCCCCTACAACATCAGAAATTATTATTATTAGAGGTGATTATGTTACAGAAACACGAAAACGTAATAAGTATGACTGTACTAAGCCCGCAAGCCACCCAACAACTGATGCCTTCGTTTTCCTCCTTGCCCCACCCGCAACACGCCGACGGCAAATATCGCCTGCGCCGTTATTCGGTCGTTAAATACCTCAACCCCAACGTCGCCGAAGTGGGGCCACGCACCTTCATGCAGTCCGATCAGATCAACCACTTCCAGGGCAACGTGGTGCGCCGCTTCGAGCCTATCGACAGCGCCGTACTGCAGAGCGCCGGCATGGCGGAGATGTGCAACCTGTTTGCAGAAAGCAACGAGCTGCCGGAAGGCGCCGAGATTGAGATCCATCAGATGCGCGTGGTCGCCATCGAGAAAGACACCCAGGTGGCGCCGGAAGGCATTCACCAGGACGGTTTCGACCATATCGCGATGATCGCCATTCACCGGCATAACATCGTCGGCGGTGAAATCATGCTGTACGACGACAGCCACCACGATCCCTTCTTTAAAAAAGCGCTGGCGGACGGTGAGGCCGTGCTGCTGGCGGACAGCAAACTGTGGCACAACGCCACGCCGATCAACGCCGTGAACCCAACTGAGGAAGGCCATTTGGATCTCTTCGTCCTCACCGCG
>OCJT01000302.1_pt1 | contig 12352 bp, 9 predicted proteins | sample 1480881 | NCBI WGS metagenome assembly OCJT01 (sample SAMN05301497, study PRJEB22388) | human gut metagenome | isolation source: Infant 2 DOL 19 gut | host: Homo sapiens | place: USA: Pittsburgh, Magee-Womens Hospital of UPMC | collected 2013/2014 | reverse complement strand
TATTAAAATTAAATTAAGATGGAAAACTTTTTATTTAAAAACATTTTTTTATTTTTAAATAAAAAGTTTTTTATTTTTGTTTTATGACTTTAAAGATGATTTTTCAATCAAGAACTATTATAGAAAAAATTAAATTTCATTGATGATTTTAAAGAAATTTAAAAAATCAATGTGATTTTACCAATATTAATTTAAATAATAATTTAAAAATATATATTTTTTGTGAAATAATTGAATAAATTTTGAATAATTATTATAATTTATATGTAATATAATGTTATGGAGGTAAAATTATGTTAAATATAGCAATATGCGATGATGAAAAAGTCCAGCGTAATATATTGAAGGATATGTTATATAAAATATGCAATAAAAATAATATGGATGTCATCATTGATGAATTTTGCTCAGGAGTAGATTTGTTAAATGTATATAAAAGAAATACAAAAAAATATAGTATAGTTTTTTGCGATATACTCATGGATGAAATGAATGGAATAGAATTGTTAAGAAAAATTGGAGAGTTAGATGCGTTTATACAAGCTATTTTGATAACTGGAAGTGAGGAATATGTTTTTCAAGGATATGATGTGGGAGCATTAAATTATTTAATGAAACCTGTTTCTTTTGAAAAATTAGAAAAAGAATTTTTAAGAGCTATAAAGAGTTTAAATTTTACTAGCCCATCTAGATATGCAATAAATATAAATGGAAAAACTAATTTTATAGACCTATCAGAGGTATTATTTTTTGAGGTTAATAACAAGACAATTACTGCCAATTTAGAAAAAGAGAGTATAGATTTCAATATGAAAATAGCAACATTAGAAGAAGAACTGAAAAGTAGAAATTTTTTAAGATGCCATAGGAGTTATTTAGTCAATATTTCACATATAGATTCTATTTTGCAAAATAAAATTATATTAAAAAATAGCGTTGAAATACCTGTTGGAAGAGTTTATAAAAAAGAGTTAAAAACATTCTTAATGAATAGAATAGGCGATATGTAATTTTATGTACGTACGGAATGTTATAGAATTATTTTATATAATATATATTTCTTTTATTGGTATTTCTAGCTTTTTTTATTTAGACAAGAAAATTGATCTGAAAAAGAGAGTGTTAACTACAATTATTTTAAATTTTTTTCTTTTACTTATTAATTATATTTTTTATATTAATGAGCTTTCCTGTTTTTTTGAAGCTTTAATTATATATATATACTATGTATATTTATATAAAAAAAATACAACGTCTATATTAATGTCTTCCATATATTTATTAAATCTTTCATTGGGAAAATACATACTAATGTTTATATATTCAGTTATGATTTTTGATTTAGAAGTGTTGAAAATCATGAATAATATTATGTTTCTTTGCTTCATAATACTTTTAATATTAATGATTACAGTAGTTGTATTTATAGTAAACTTCTTTAAAGAGTGTATTATAAATGTAAATGACTTAACAATAAAAAAACAAACTAAACTGGTATTTGCAATTGGAATAGCTGTTTTATTATCTGAAAAAGTTTTTGATAATATTGCATTAAATGCAGGTTTAGTATATAGAGTTAATATAAGTACAATTAGTATAGCTGTTAATTTAGCAATAATACACTTTATTACATACAAGAGGTTTAAGGAATATAAGGCTAATTCTCAAATAAATATTTTGGAGAAACAATTAGATTATCAAAAAAATTATTATGAGAAGGTAATTAATAACTATGGTGAGGCGAGAAAAGCTCTTCATGATATGAATAATCATATGAGTGTTATTAAGTATTTTTTAGAAAACAAAGATTATAAGAATATGGATGATTATATACAATCCTTAAGTGAGAGGATTGTTACAAATAAGGATAATAATATATGTAGCAATAAGGTTATAAATGCTATATGTCTTGATAAATGTGAGAGGTGTAAAAAAGAAGGAATTAATATAAGATTTGATACTATTATAAACAAGAAGCTAAAGATTGATGACTTAGATTTATGCATTGTCCTAGGAAATTTAATTGATAATGCTATAGAAGCTTGTGAAAAAATAAATGATAAAGAGATTCAAAAGGTTATTCAGGTTAGTGCTAGAATTTATCTAAATCAAATTTATATTAAGGTAATTAATTCAAAGAATAATAAAGTTGAAAAGAGAAACAACAAATTTTTAACTAGTAAAAAGGATAAGAAAAATCACGGAATAGGCTTAGAAAATGTAAAAGAAGCAGTGCATAAAAATCATGGAGATATTGAAATTAAAGATTCAAAGAATACTTTTGAAGTAAGTTTATATATGAAATGTTAAGTTTGTATTTTAGATAAAATAAGCAAGAATATTTATAAGATTATTTTAGAAATTTTTGGCTAAAGTTCATAAATTATAAATATAAATTGCAATTTATACTGTAAAAAAGACCAATTTTTATGTAAAATATATAGTATATAACAACTTATCTCACAAATAAAAATATGGAGGAAAAATATGAAGAATGGAAGAAGAGTTAAAAATCCTAAAAGAAATTCTTCTAGTAGAAGTAAATCTAAGGTTCTAGATATTTCAATAATAATTTTAATAATAGCTTTAGCATTAGTTATAGCTGTTGGAACCATAAGGGATAAGAAGACTTTAGCTAAAAATATGGAAATTTATAGCTCAGATTCAAGTAATAACTCTGAAGATAATAAAAAGAAAGCGACCACATCAAATCCTTATGAAAAAATTAAAAAAGGTGAAGAAGTCAATATTTTAGTTTTAGGTAATGGTGTAGGAATTAGTGAAGGAAAAACAGATGAAAGTGGTAATTGGACAAGTAGTCTTTCTAAATGGTTAGAAGAAACATATAAATCAAAGGCTAATATAACAAATTTATCACAAGATAAAGCTACAGTTAAAGTAGGTTTAGAGGAACTAGAGAAAAATAAAGATAATTTTGATTTAGCTTACATAATATTTGGTGAAAATGATCAAAAGGAAATTAAACCTAATGAATTCAAAGAAGATTATGAAAAAATAATTAAGAATTTAAAGGAAAGAAATAAAAATATCTCTATAGTTCCTATAATAGAGAATTCTCTTAGAAAGAAAAATGAATATACGACTATAATTGAAGACATTGGAAAAGATAATGATATAAAGGTTCTAGATATGGCTACAGTGTTTACAAAGGATCCAGCCCCTTATGCTAAATTAACAACTAAGGGTGGAATATATCCAAATAACGTAGGATATAGCCTATATTTTTCTAATATAAAATCTTTAATAGAAGCTAATATAGCAGCTTTAAATTAATATAATTTATATTTTAGAAAAGATTAAGTTTAGAGGGGAATTTAAGAAAGTAAAATATCTTTTATTAAGTGAATTATAAATATCACATTTATAGTATACTAATTATTCTAGTTAATAAAGAATAGTTAGTATATAAATGTGATATTTTTTTATTTAAGTAAAATTTAATTTTTATAGGGATATTAAATTTAAGGTGGTTAAATATTTACCTTTTTATTTTGTATGTAAAAGGGTTATTTTACTTAAATATACTTTAAAATTGACTTTAAATGCTTTGGAATGATAATATACTTAGGTAAATTTAACATATTTATAAAGTAATTAGGGGTTTTTGTTTGTATGATGTTAAATTAACGTAAGGAAAGTTGGTGAATTTTATTAGGGATTTATTAAATGAGAATAATATAATTCTCAAGGCTAAGGCTTTTAACAAAGAAGAGGCAGTTAGATTGGCTGCTGAGCCTCTTTTAAAAGATGGAAGTATAACAGAGGAATATGTAAAAGACATTTTAGAGAAAATTAATGACTTAGGACCATACATGGCAATTATGCCAGGGGTAGTTATTGCTCATTCTAGACCAGGTGATTATGTTCTTAAAGATTGTATTAGCATGCTTACTTTAGAAAATCCAGTTGAATTTGGTCATGAGGATAATGATCCAATAGAAATAATTTTTGTTATTGGAGCAAAGGAAAATACAGGTCATTTAGATGCTTTACAAGATTTGGCAAGGGTTTTAATAAATGAGGATTCTGTTAATAAAATTAAAAATGCTCAAAATAAAGAAGAGATAATGGAGCTTTTTATGTAATTTATTAAACTTTTCAAAAAGTAGCTTATAGAATATTTTAAATTAGTATATTTTATAAGTAATATTTATTTGTAGATAAATTTTAAGAGAGGAATTGACTTCTAAGGGATAAGTATTAAAAGTATCTTTTGAAATTTAAATCTATCTATATACTATGGAAGGGAGGGGATGTAGGTGAAAATTATGACTGTATGTGGATTTGGAGTTGGAACAAGTTTGCTTTTAAAAATGACAGTTGATTCAATTCTTGAAGAGGAAGGAATAAATGGTGAGGTTGAAGCTAGTGATATGACTTCAGCATGTGGAAATTCTGCGGACTTAATTTTAACATCAAAAGAAATTGGAAAAGAGATAGAAGGGCAAGTAAGTGGAAAACTTGTTTATATATCAAACTTTATGGATAAAGAAGAAGTAAAGGAAAAGATTTTAAAAGCTATAAGAAATTAAGAAAAATTAAATTAGATTAAATAAAAAGGAATTATTAAAAATGAAAGAAATATTAGATTTTTGTGTAAGTTTTTTTAGAAATCCAGCTTTATTTATGGGTCTTGTAGTAGCAATTGGTTTAATACTTCAAAGAAAACCAATAGATGCTATTTTAAAAGGCATATTTAAAGGAATAATAGGAATGGTAATTCTACTTAAGGGAGTAGATATAGTAGTTTCTTCAATTACTCCTTTAGCTAATGCCTTTTCTGGATTATTTAACACTCAAAGTAATAGTACATTAGGAGATTTTAATGTATTTTTAGGTCAGTATGGAAGCTATGTTGGATTAATACTTCTTTGCGGATTTGTAATCAACATAATTATTGCTAGATATACAAGATTTAAGACTATATATTTAACAGGAAACATATTATTTTGGTATCCAATGCTTTTCTTAGCAGTTGGTATTGAAAATAATGTAAGTGGATTAAAGTTATTCATATTCACATTAATTATGTATATTTTAGTTATAACAATATTCCCATATATACTAAGAAAACATGTTAAGTATGTAACTGGAAATGATAGTTTTACCATTGGACATACTGCCTCAATATATTGTTTGTTAGGTTCTTATATAGGAAAACTTATTGGACAAAAAGATAAAAATATAGAGAATTTAAATCTTCCAAAGTCTTTAAGTTTCTTTAGAGATACAAATATAACAGCGGCAATAGTTATGTTTATAGTTTATATAATAGTTGGTTTATTTATAGGAAAAGAAAGTAGAATAGCTATATATGGAAGTGAACCACTTATTACTTATTCTTTAATTCAAGGAATAACTTTTGCAGCAGGTATGATAATACTTTTAACAGGGGTAAGAATGATCTTAGGAGAAATAATACCATCATTTAAAGGTATAGCAGATAAATTAGCTAAGGGTTCAATTCCAGCTTTAGATATTCCTATGATATTCCCATATGGACCAAATGCTTTATTAATTGGATTTATAATAGCACTTATAACAAGTATAGGTACTTTATTCTTATTAGGAGCATCAGGGGTATTAACCTTTGCTCTTATACCACTAGTAGTTGCATGTTATTTTGATGTTGCCCCAGGAGCTATCTTTGCTAATGCAAGAGGTGGGTGGCCAGCAGCTATAATTACAAGTGCTTTAGGAGGAATAATCCTAATGGTATTAGCGGCTATTTCCTTAAATTTAGTAAGTGGAACTGTAGGAAACTTCATTCAAACATATGGAGGAAATGAATTCTCAATATGGGTAATAATAGGTGACTTAGTAGGAAAGCTTTTTAGCATATAATAAAAGAGTTTAATTTAGAGATTAATATATAATATTTATTATAGGTAACAAATAAATAGGCCTTTATAAAACTTACAAACAGTATGAAGAGAATATCTAGATGAGCTTTAGTAATATCTTCGGAGTAATAATTATTCAAATGACTCCAATGTAACTAAAGTTCCATTGGATAAGTTCAAGTTTCCAAATTAAAAATTTGGACTTTCACTTAAAATCTAATAATTCTCGGAATATGTTTATAAGTTTTATAACAGTATTTTGATTTATAGCTCTGTATTTAATTTTTAAGTCTATTTTTAAGTTTAGTTCTTAGTTTTTCTGCTATTTTCAAATTTAGTGTAGCCAAGTCCTAGTATAGCTAAAACACAAACTATACTTAATAAGATAATAGCTATTTTTATAAACCCTGTATTTCCTAATCCCCCTGTTGATGGAAGAGAAAATCCAGCGTGGTTTTCTATTTGAACATTAAATAATATATTTCCATCATTCTCTGAAATATCATTTATTATTTGTCCTGCTTTATTTCCATTAGAAACCTCTATAGTTGCAGCTCCTGTGTAATTTACAGACTCATCTTTATTAGCTGTAATTGTCACTTCTACTGGATTTTTTAATAAGCTATATCCAGATGGAGCTACTTCCTCTGTAATAAGGTACTTTCCTTCTTTTAATCCTATGAATGTTGTAACTCCCTTTGAATTAGTTACCCCATTTCCACTTAAAGAAATCACTTGTCCTTTTTCATCATATGTATATTTAGCTACAGTCTTTCCACCTGCATCTTTTACTGAAAACTCAGCACCTTGTAAAAGCTTAGAATTAAGCTCTGAATCAACCTTTGTAATTCCAAATCCAAAGGTATAAGTAGTAACCTTATCAGTTAATTTCTTATAACTATCCTTAACATGTGGATTATTTGTATAGTCTAATTGTATATTATTGGGATTTCCTTCATTAGCTTGAGTATTAATAACTGCATCCTTATTTAAGGTAGCTTGGTAATTTAAAGTTATTCCAGTCTCTGCATAAACTTTTATATTATCATAATTAAAGTTAATTATAATAATTGTTGACCCATCTTCTTGTTTTTTTACATCTACAGTATAATCCTTGTCCTTAGCAAAAACTTTATCTCCTGAAGTAACCTTAAAGCCAGTTTTCTCATCATATGTTAAGCCCTTGCTCATAGTATCAGTAAATTTGTACATTATATTCTGTGCATTCTTTTGATAAACTGGTATAGAAGCTTTTACTTCGTATTTAATAACATCTCCAATATTCTCAGATGAAGTTTTAACTCTTTGATTCTCTTTAACTATGTTTTTTTCTAATATAGGAGTGTTATCCTTTGGATTAATAGTTACATCATAATTCCATGAATCTCCTGAAACTTGAGGAACTGAAACTATTATAGGTGTTGAAGCAACTGCTGCCCCCTCTGAATAACTTGAAGTTTCTGTAACTAGGTAATAACCTAAGTCAACAGTATTTTTTTGTCCATCTGTAAGTTCTTGTCCACTCTTTTTATTATCAAGAATATATTTATGTAAGTTAACAGCAAACTCTTTTACTTCTTCTCCACTTAATTTTTGAATTGATTCTTGGCTATAAGAACCATAATTAGAATTATTAAAGAAGTCTTTTAAATCACTATTTACTGAGTATTCATATGCATCCCCACTTTTAGTTGCATCTAATAACTTATATGCAGTAAAGGTAGCACCTTTTTTTGATATTGTGATACTTCCCTTCATAGGGGCATCTTTAGAAATTGATGGCGTAGCCGCAAATACAGGTATTGATGTTGTAATAAAAACAAATATAAACACCATTATAAAACTAAACTTTTTTAATATATTATTTTTCATTTATCAATTCTCCCTTTCTTTTAAAACAAATTCTGTAGTACTAACTAGGCTTAATACACCTGCTAAAAGTGTAATTCCAATGAATGAAAATTTAGAAGTTCCACTGCCCCCTGTTTCAGGTAGTATTATTCTTGGAACATTTTCAACTGAAATATCATATGTATTTGTTTCTGTATTTTTATTTAAAATTATTTTTTTACCTTGTTTTCCAACTCTATAAAAACTTTCTTCAAAATCTAGAGTTATATAAATATCATCACTTAATTTATATCCCTTAGGAGCCTTAACCTCTTTTAATATGTATTTTCCATAAGGCAAATTGTTGATTTTAAAAGAGGCACCATCTTTTGATGGTATTAACTTTCCACCCCCCATTGGATCTAATTCATAAACTTTTAAGTTTTTATTATAAGCAAATTTTATTGGTTTTTTAGGACTTTCCTCTTTAAAGAGCTTAAAGTTAGAACCTAAAATAGGAAGCCCCTTTTCATTTATTTTATGTATTGCTAAGTTTACAGTAGTCTTTATAGGATTTCCTTCCCATGGAACCTTAACTACCTTACTATCCTCATTTACAATAAACTGAATAGGAGTTTTGTTTAGCTCATATCCCTCTGGAGCTTTTATTTGTTCTAAATTGTACACTCCATCAGGTAATTCAAAGCGTAAAGGCTCTCCATTTTTAAATGTAAACGTTTTGATTTCTTCATTGTAAATATCCCTAACAGTTTCCCCTTCCTTAGTTGTTAACTTAAAAACTGCTCCTTCAAGTAAGCTTGAATCATCATACTCAGCAGATAGAATAAATTCCACTATAGGATTCTTTTTAGTTGAAACCTCATTAGTTGGATTTCCATTTACATATGCAATATTTTTTACTACTTCCCCTGGCCCTACATTTTTCATACTTGCTTCTATGGTGATATATGCTGGCTTTTTAGCATCTATATCTCCATTACTATTTTTAATAACTAACTCCTTTGTGTTTTCATCAAAATCAGTTATAAATTGATCTGTAGCCGTAATCTTAATATCACTTAGTCTAGGATCTAATTTATCAATAATATTTAAAGTATCCTTAAAAAAGTATCCATAGGAATCAAACTTAATATCATATTTAATTTTTTGGTCATTAGGATTATTTTTAACCTTTGTCTTATCAACATATTTATAAACATTTAATGCTCCTGCATCCTTTGATAACTTTGAATAATGCTTTGAAGGCAACTCTTTATCATCATCATAATATAATTTAGCATCATTTAAATATCCACTTTCAGTAGAAGTAATACGAGTTTCATAAATAACTGTATATCTCTCATATCTTATGTCACCAAAATTTATTTCTAAATGTTTGGTATCAGCCTTTATTCTATTGCTCTCCCAAAAATCCTTGGTAACATCACTACTTCTTTCATCATAGTAACCCATTCTTTTTATGCATATACTATTTACATCTAAAGCCATGCCCTTTGGAATATTATCAAAAAAATCAGCATTGCTTAAATAACTTCTTGTATTTGGATTTACTCCATCACCTAAATTTATTTCCACAAAATATTTTATAGGTTTATTCCTGTCTACTATCTCTCCATAATACTCTCTTCCTTGTTCCTTATCTGTAGCAGCTGTTGGTAAATCAGCAGTCTTATACATAAGGGGATATTGTCCACCAGAACTAGGATGGGAATATTCTTCTCCTGTTATATAAACAGTGCTCGGCTTTCCATTTAAATCAATACTAACTGGGTAACTTACTCCCTTTCTAATATTGCTATTTCCCACAAATCTTATAATCATATATCCTGTTACAGCTTTTTCTACATTTTCATTAAAGGTTAAAGTTACCACTCCATCCTTAACATCAAAATCCTTAAAATGCTGATCAGGACATTTAGGCTCTATGTCTTTAAATATATCTGGCAAACTGATAACAATTTTATCACCATCTTTAAGCTTATCTTTATTCAAAATCTTATAGTCAATTCTTAAATTATTGCTTATGTCTTTAGCCACAGTATTACTCTCAAAAGTAGTGCTTGTAATTTCAACGGCCCCATCATTTTGAACTGATTTTGATTCTTCTCCTAAAACAATGCTTCCAGGGAAGATCATAATTACTATCATAGAAATAACAACTGACCATAAGGTAAATATATTGAAATTTTTACTATTCTTCATAAAATAAGCCCTCCTCTCTTAAAAAATGGAAAATAAAAAACCGACTATATTTATAACTTTTTATAAATATAGTCGGTTGCATCACTAACTCAGCATATTCCAGATGCCCAAATACAGAATATACATCAACGTTTCTATAACATTTTAATATTTACTAATTATTTCTTAAAATTCATTACTTTTTAACACTTAATTTTCAATTTGTATTTGTATGTTACAATATTTTAAAAAAACTGTCAAAAAACATTTTTTCACAGCAAATATTATTTGTTAATTTTATTAAGTTTTTATTTTTAAAATAATATATTTTACATGTATATTTTATTAATTTGTCAAATAAATTTTGATTTTTTTATACTTTTAATACAGGGTTTTATCAAGGTTTTAACCCTAATTTTATATTTTAAATTTAAAATATCCTTAAAAAACTTCCTCTAAATTTAATTCCTTAATATATTTTTTTGGAACATAATTACAAAATCACACAATATTTTCTTTATGTCTATTTTAATTAATTAAATTTAAAACAAAAAAGGCATTTTCTTAATCCAAAAAGAAAATGCCTTTTTATTGTTGATTTTTAGTTATAATATATTAAGTTTTTGGTGTTTTTATATTAACATTATTTTATTAATATCTAGTATCTTTAAGTCCGCAGAAAGCATCTACTGAACTTACTCCTTTAAATTCTGAACGTCCCATCATTTTATCAACTAAAGCTTTAATATTAAATTCTTTAGAATCATAAGCATTTATATAAGTTTTAACTTGTGGAACATCAGCTAAATGGAATGGGCATTGTAGAGATATAAAGATAGTAGGTATTTCATTAACATAGAATGGAATATCTGGTGTACCTTTACTTGGTGGCCATTGAAGACGTTGATCAACACTTGCCCCTACATCAGCTAAATTTATAATTAAATCATATTTTGAAGTTAATTCAGCTATTGGACGCTTGCCAGCATAAATATTTCCAATAGCAGCACCCATCTCTTCTTTTGGTAACTTCATGATCTTATCTACTGGTGATTCATATATTTCTACTTGGAATCCTTCCTGTTCTAATAATTCTTTCATTATATCTACAGGACCCTTTTGTGCTCCTTGCATAAGAGCTAAGAATTTACCAAATCCCCCATCGAAACCTTTAACCTTTACAAGTAATACTCTTTTAGTCTTATCTGGTGAAATTGGGAATATTTCTTCATTATTCTTAACTAAAGTTATTGCCTTATCTGCTATTTCTAAAGCAGCCTTTTTATTTTCTTCTAAACCAATCTTAGCCATAGCTTCTTCTTTTGGTTGTAATATTTCAGTCTTAGCTTTCTTATGAAGCCCTAAAGATGCCTTTAATCCTAATATTCTAGTTAATGCATCATGAAGTCTTTCTTCAGTTATAACTCCATTCTTATATCCTTCCATCATCCATTGAAAATCTTCATCTGGATCATTAAAGAATAAGAATAAGTCACTACCTGCTGCAATTGCAGTTGGTAACATATCTTTACGCTTCATAGCTGAAGTCATAGCAACCATGTGAGATGCATCAGTTACAACCAATCCATTGAATCCCATTTGACCTTTTAATAAATCTGTTAATATATATTTACTTAAAGTTGCAGGCATATTCATTTCTTTAATTGTAGCATCTGGATTAAAATATTTTACATATTCAGGTAAAGCAATATGTCCAGCCATTATTGATGGAAGACCTGCTTCAATTAATCCAGAGTATACTTTTCCGAAAGTAGCATTCCACTCTTCAACTGATAAAGTATTGGGAGCAAATGATAAATGCTGATCACTTTCATCTATACCATCACCTGGGAAAATTCCAGATTCCATTATGCCTCTCATATATTCTAAAGATAACTCTAAAGTTTGATCGGCATCTGCAGACCAAGTTCTAGTAGATATTATTGGATTTCTCCAGTTTCTGTTTATATCAACAATTGGAGCAAAACTCCAGTTACATCCTATAGCAGATGCCTCAATTCCTGATATTCTTCCTAATTCATAAGCATAGTGTGGATCTTGAGTAGCAGCAATTTTAACCTCATTACCAACATATGTTCCATCTGTACAAGCCCCATTTCCACCAGCCTCTGTATTAGCTGCTATTAATAGTGGAATTTTAGAATTTTCTTGTAGTATTCTATTTTGTTCATATACTTCTTCAGCCTTACCTGGATTATAACGAACAGCTCCAATATGATAATTATTTAAAACACTTTTTAAATATTCTTCATCACGGCTTGCTCCCATGTTTACAAATAGTTGTCCTATTTTTTCTTCTATAGACATATTTTTTATTGTATCTTCTACCCATTTTATAGATTCTTCATCTAGATCATATGGGTTTACTTTTATATTTACCATTTACCTTTCTCCTTTTATCCTCAAAATTTTTAATAATCCACTTGCTTAATAAA
>OCJT01000287.1_pt1 | contig 13147 bp, 8 predicted proteins | sample 1480881 | NCBI WGS metagenome assembly OCJT01 (sample SAMN05301497, study PRJEB22388) | human gut metagenome | isolation source: Infant 2 DOL 19 gut | host: Homo sapiens | place: USA: Pittsburgh, Magee-Womens Hospital of UPMC | collected 2013/2014 | reverse complement strand
GGGGCCATAATCGTTGCGGAAACATCGGGTAAACTTAAACGTCTCTATTCATTTTGCCGACGCAGCCACTCGCTGGCGGCGTCGAAGAATTTTTGCGCCAACGGCGTGGCGCGCTCCGCCATATCGACCACCACCGCCGCATGACGCGGCATGGCGCCGATGGCCACCGGGCGCCGCTGCAACGCCGGCATCAGTGGCGATTGCAGTTGGCCGCGCGGGAACAGCCCGCAGCCCAGGCCGACGAAAATCCCCTCCAGCAGTTGGAAGATCGAGGCCGTCTCCAGCCGTGTGTGCAGCGTCAACCCGGCGTCGCGGAAGTGTTGATCGAGATAGCGGCGGAAATAACGCGTCGGCTCGGCCAGGCACAGCGGCAAAGCGGCCACCGCTTCCAGCGGCAACGGCGTGTCGCCCACCAGCTTAGGGAAGTGTTGCGGATGAAATACCAGCTCGACGCCGGTTTCCACCAGCGGTTGCGATTGGAAATGCAGCTCCTTTAAGGTCGACAGCTCGAAAAAGCCGATGCCGATGTCAACGGTATGCGCCGTCAGCGCCTCCAGCAGTTGATCGGCGCTCAGCACCGCCAGCCGGTAATCGAGATGCGGGTAACGCGCGCTGACCGCCTTGAGCATTTCCGCTACCGAGATACTGCACTGCGGCACCACGCCAAGGCGCAGCGTGCCGTGCAAGCCGTGCTTGAGCGACTCCACCTCCAGCTTCAGCCCCTGGTAGACCGAGACGATCTCACGCGCCCACGCCAGCACCCGCTCGCCTTCGGCGGTAAAACCGCCGAAATGGTTGCCGCGGTTAATCAGCGAAACGCCCAGCTCTTTCTCCAGATTTTTCAATCGCATGGACAGGGTCGGCTGGCTGACGAAGCTGGCTTCCGCCGCCCGGCCGAAGTGGCGTTCCCGTTCTAAATTACACAAATAAATCAGTTGTTTAATATCCATAGCGCGGCTCAATGATCGGCATTCGCATCAGTATACCACCGGGCGCCGTCGCCCGCCCGGTGAGTCAGAGCTTCAGCTTCACGTAATCCGCGAGGCGCGAGAACACGCCGCCCTGCGGCACCGCCTGCAGCGCCACCAGCGGCAGGGTTTTCACCACCTGGCCATTGTCGCTGATGCGGATCTCGCCGACGGTCTGCCCTTTGCCAATCGGCGCTTCCAGCCGTGCGGTATTGATTACGTACTGCGCCTTCAGCTTGTCCGCTTCGTTTTTTGGCAGGCTGAGCGACTGGTTCTGCGCGCTGCCGACCGGCAAGCGGTGATCCGCGCCGTACCAGACCGGCTCTTCCCCCAGGCTCTGCCCGGCGCTGAACAGGTGTACGGTGGTAAAGTCGCGCAGCCCCCAGGTCAACAGCTTACGCGCCTGCTCCTCACGCCCCTTAGCGCTTTTGCCGCCCATCACCACGGCGATCAGGCGGCGATCCCCTTCGGTGGCGGAGGCGATGATGTTGAAGCCGGCCGAGGCGGTGTGCCCGGTTTTCAGCCCATCGACGTGCAGCGTCTTATCCCACAGCAGGCCATTGCGGTTCTGCTGCGTGATACCGTTCCAGGTCAGCGACTTCTCGCTGTACATATGGTATTCCGCCGGCTCGCTCATGATGATGGCGCGTGCAATCACCGCCAGATCGCCGGCGGTGGTGAACTGCCCCGGCGCATCCAGCCCGTGTACCGTTTCGAAATGGGTGTTCTGCAGGCCCAGTTGCGCGCTCTTCTCGTTCATCAGCTTGACGAAGTTAGCCTGGCTGCCCGCCACATAATCGGCCATCGCCACGCAGGCGTCGTTGCCGGAATCGATGATAATACCGCGGCTGAGATCGCGCACCGTGACCCTGTCACCTGGCTTCAGGAACATCAGCGAAGACCCCTTGAACACCGGGTTGCCCTGCGCCCAGGCGTCTTTCCCCACGGTGACGACATCGTCGAGGCCAATCTTGTGCTGATCGAGCGCGTGGTCGATCACCAACCCGGTCATGAGTTTGGTCAGGCTGGCCGGGTTGCGCCGTTCATCGGCATTGCCGGCGGCCAACACCTGGCCGGTGGCGTAATCCATCAAAACGTAAGAGGCGGCGTCTATCGCCGGCGGGGTCACGGTAGGAAAATTGGGCGTCGTTTCCGCCGCCTGCGCCGCTAAAGGCAGCAATATGCCGCCGATCACCACTGATACTGAACGCTTCACGCTGTGTTCCTCAGGCCCGCAGGCTGAATAAAATGCCAATATAATCCGCGAGATAGACTGCATGAATTCACTTTCAGACGAAACCATTACTCTTTTGCAGCGGGTGTCTTTATGCAACCATTTGTTTACGGCACCGCCCGCCGGCGATAGATGCGCTCTATGCCGCCATTGCCCCATTCGATTAGACGCCACCCCGCAGCGCCCCTAAACTTGTGACATAAATACGCAAGACGCATAAAAAAGCGTTTACTTTTTAGCTACAACCACCTGCGAAGTGTCACCATGAAATTCAAACCGTCAATCAAGCCTTATACCGGCCCAGCGGGCGGCTGGGGTTCGCTTGAAGCCACCACCCGCTTTGTCCTCGACAGTAAACAAACGCTAAAAAACATGCGCAACCTGATGCGCGTCAACAAGGCACGCGGCTTCGACTGCCCCGGTTGCGCCTGGGGCGACGACAACCACAGCACCTTCAGCTTCTGCGAAAACGGCGCCAAAGCGGTCAGTTGGGAAGCGACGCGCAGCGCCGTCGAGCCAGAGTTCTTCGCCGCCCACAGCGTCAGCAGCCTGCAGCAGCAAAGCGACTATTTCCTCGAGTATCAGGGGCGCCTCACCCATCCGATGCGCTACAACGCCGAAACTGACCACTATGAGCCTATCCATTGGCCGGATGCGCTGGCGCTGATCGCCAAGCACATCAACGGCATGGACAACCCGAACCAGATCGAGCTGTATACTTCGGGCCGCGCCAGCAACGAAGCGTCGTACCTTTATCAGCTGTTCGGCCGCATGCTCGGCACCAGCAATTTCCCCGACTGTTCCAATATGTGCCACGAGGCGAGCGGCGTTGGGCTGAAACAGAGCATCGGCGTCGGCAAAGGCACCATCCGCATCGATGACTTCGAAAAGGCCGATGCCATCTTCGTGTTCGGTCAAAACCCCGGCACCAACCACCCGCGCATGCTACACAGCCTGAAAAACGCCGCCCGACGCGGCGCGCGCATCGTCAGCTTCAATACCCTGCGCGAACGTGGGCTGGAAAGGTTCGCCGATCCGCAGGATCCGGTACAGATGCTGACGCCAAAATCCCCGCCGATCAGCTCTTCCTATTACCAGCCGAATCTGGGCGGTGATATGGCGGCGGTGCGCGGCATGGTGAAAGCCCTGCTGGAAACCCACCGCCAGCGTCTGGCCGCCGGCGAGCCCGCCCTGTTCGACCTGGCGTTTATCGAACGGCACAGCGTTGGCGTAGAAGCTTACCTGGCGCAGGTAGACGCCACCGAGTGGCAAACCATTACCGCGCAGTCGGGCCTTAGCGAGGCGCAGTTGCGCCAGGCGGCGGCCACCTATCAGGGCGCCGAACGGGTGATCTGCACCTGGGCGATGGGCGTGACGCAGCATAAACACTCCATTGCTACGGTGCGCGAAATCACCAACCTGCAGCTGCTGTTCGGGCAACTGGGCAAACCGGGCGCCGGCCTGTGCCCGGTACGCGGCCACAGCAACGTCCAGGGTAACCGCACCATGGGGATCGACGAGAAGTCGCCCAAAGCGCTGCTCGACAGCCTGGAGCGCCACTTTAACTTTACCGCCAACCGCGCGCTGGGCCACAACACGGTGGAAGCGATCGAAGCGATGCTGCGCGGCGAAGTGAAAGTGCTGATCGCGCTGGGCGGCAACCTGGCCGCCGCGGCGCCGGACACCGAGCGCACCGCCCGCGCCCTGCGCAACTGCGATTTGACGGTGCATATCAGCACCAAGCTTAACCGCAGCCACCTGGTGACCGGCAAAGACGCGCTGATCCTGCCGACGCTCGGCCGCACCGAACTGGATATGCAGGCCAGCGGCTCGCAGTACATTACGGTCGAGGATTCGTTCAGCATGGTGCACGCCTCGGAAGGCATCGGCAAACCGCTGGCGGAGACCCAACGTTCGGAGACGGCGATCGTCTGCGGCATCGCCGACGCGGTGCTGGGCACCCAGCAGTTGGACTGGCTGGAACTGGCCGACGACTACTCGCTGATCCGCGATCATATCGCCGCCACCATTCCCGGCTTTGAGGATTTCAACCGGCGCTGCGACCAGCCCGGCGGTTTCTACCTGGGCAATGCCGCCGCCGAACTGCGCTTCGCCACGCCAAGCGGCAAGGCAGAATTCAGCGCCGCCGCGCTGCCGACCACCCTGTTCCCGCAGCTGGGCGGCGAGCAAGCGCCGTTTACCCTGCAGACGCTGCGCTCACACGATCAGTACAACACCACCATCTATGGTCTGGATGACCGTTATCGCGGCGTTTACGGCCAACGCGAAGTGTTGTTCATCCATCCGGAGGATCTGGCGGCGCTGGGCCTGCAGGATGGCGAACGGGTAGAGATTGAAACCCTGTGGAACGATGGCGTGGTGCGTAAAGTGGACGGGTTCAAGCTGGTGAGTTACGACATTCCGCGTGGCAACCTGGCGGCCTACTACCCGGAAACCAACCCGCTGGTGCCGCTGGCCAGCTTCGGCGACGGTACCGGCACGCCGACTTCGAAGTCGATTCCGGTGGTGATCCGCCGCAGCGAACAGCAACCTTCGCTGCGCATCGCCTGAAAACGCGCGCCCGGTTCACCCCGGGCGCGCCAATATCGCCAGGATGGTCTGCAACTCGTCGGACAGCTGATGCCGTCGCCAGACGAAGTACAGGTCGCTCACCCCCTCCTCACCCATTTCCACCACCTTCAGCCCCGGCGCCGGCAAGATCAGCGGCAGCAACGAACCGGGTACGCAGGCGACGCCACAACCGGCCTGCACGCAGGCCGCCATCGCGGCATAAGACTCCATTTCCAGCGTCATGCGCGGTTTCAGCCCGCGCGAGGCCAGCCAGTGATCGACCTTCAGGCGAAACGAACATTCGCGGCTGAAGGTGTAAAACTCCAGCGGCGCCAGCGTGGCGGCGTCGGGTTCCCCGGCATCGGCCGGCATCAGCAATACCAGCCGTTCGTCGAATGCCTTTTGGCTGGCCAGCAGCGGATGTTCTATCGGGCCGTCGGTGATCGCCAGATCGAGATCGCTGTCGATCAACATGCGTTCCAGCACCAGCGAGTCGCGGCTCAGCACGTTGATGTGCAGATGAGGCTGTAAACGGCGCAGCCGGGCAATGCGCGCCGGCAAATGGCTGACCAGCGAGAAATCCAGCGCCCCGAGGTTCAGCAGCCCATGTTGGTGCTCGCCGGCGAACAGCTGCTTGCTGCGCTCCGCCTGCGCCACAATGTCGCGCGCCTGCTGGTAGAACAGCCGCCCTTTGGGATTGACGTATAGCCGGTTCTTGTCGCGGAAAAACAGCTCGCCGCCCAGCGACTCCTCCAGCTCGCGCAGCCGCAGCGTGACGTTGGAAGGCACGCAGTGCAGCTCGCGCGCGGCGGCGGCGATGGTTTTATGTTCCACCACGGTGCAGAAAAACTTCAGCTGGCTCAGCTTCATCTATCATTCACTTTTAGTTAGTGTTTTAGTTAAAAACAATCACTTTAGATTAGCATCGATTTCACCTACAGTCTGCCGACACCCTGAGGAGGATCTCTGATGCCACTGAATGACCTACTGACGCTGCCCGGCGTGGCGGCCCAACCGGATGCGGTAACCGACGGTTACGTGTTCAACCACACCATGATCCGCGTGAAGGATCTGACCAAGGCGCTGGATTTCTACACCCGCGTGCTGGGCTTTACCCCGGTCTATCTGGAAACGTTCGAAGAAGCCGCCTTCACCATCTGCTACCTGACGCGCAGCCCGCGCGAGCAAATCCCGCAGGATGACGACGAACGCAAGCGCTGGGCGCTGAGCCAGCCGGGCATTCTCGAGCTGACCCATAACCACGGCACCGAAAATCAGGCGGATTTCCACTATCACAACGGCAACGGCGAGCCGCGCGGCTTTGGCCACCTGTGCGTCACGGTGCCGGACGTGCGCGCCGCCTGCGAGCGGTTTGAGCGCCTCGGCGTCACCTTCCAGAAACGCCTGCATGAAGGCCGCATGAACTACGTGGCGTTCATTCGCGATCCGGACGATTACTGGATTGAAATCCTGCAGCCGACGCCGCTGCAAGACTGACGGTCACCCGCCCTCCACCCCGGCCCTCGCGCCGGGGTTTTTCATCGATAGCGTTTCGATTGACCAATCTTGCGCAAAATCGCGCGGCAACGCGGGGTTCAGTGACGTTAGGCTTGCTCGCAGCGGGTGATTCGCGTAAAACTGTCAGCCGCAAATCTTGCCACTCACAACCCATTCACTGGACGATATGTTTCAAGATAACCCGCTGCTGGCGCAGCTTAAACAGCAACTTCACTCTCAAACCCCGCGCGTTGAAGGCGTCGTGAAAGGGACTGAGAAAGGCTTTGGCTTTCTTGAAGTAGACGGTCAAAAAAGTTACTTCATTCCGCCGCCGTACATGAAGAAAGTCATGCACGGGGATCGCATTATCGCCACCCTGCACACCGAGAAAGAGCGCGAAATCGCCGAGCCGGAAACCCTGGTCGAGCCGTTCCTGTCGCGCTTTGTCGGCCGCGTGCAAAAGCGCGACGACCGTCTGTCCATCGTGCCCGATCATCCGTTGCTGAAAGAGGCGATTCCGTGCCGCCCGGTGCGTGAATTGACCCACAACTTCCAGGCCGGCGACTGGGCGGTGGCGGAAATGCGCCGTCATCCGCTGAAAGGCGATCGCGGCTTCAACGCCGATCTGGCCCAGTTTATCACCAGCGGTGAAGACCATTTCGCCCCGTGGTGGGTGACGCTGGCGCGTCACAACCTGGAAAAAGAGGCGCCGGAGATGCTGGCTCTCAGCGAACCGGCCGCCGCGTCGGCGCGTGAAGATCTGACCGCGCTCGAATTCGTCACCATCGACAGCGCCAGCACCGAAGACATGGACGATGCGCTGTACGTGACCGACAACGGCGACGGTTCGCTGCAGTTGACCATCGCCATCGCCGATCCGACCGCCTACGTCGAACAAGGCAGCAAGCTGGACGATATCGCCCGCGTGCGCGCCTTCACCAACTACCTGCCTGGCTTCAACATCCCGATGTTGCCGCGCGATCTGTCGGACAACCTGTGCTCGCTGCGCCCTAACGAGCGCCGCCAGGTGCTGGCTTGCCGCGTGACCATCGCCGCCGACGGCGCGCTGGGCGAAGATATTCAGTTCTTCGCCGCCGAGATCGAATCCAAAGCCAAGCTGGTATACGACGAAGTGTCCGACTGGCTGGAAGGCATTGCCGGCTGGCAGCCGCCGAGCGACGCCATCGCACAGCAGGTAACCCTGCTGAAACGCGTTTGCGACGCGCGCAACGCCTGGCGCCACCAGCATGCGCTGGTGTTTAAAGATCGCCCGGACTACCGCTTCGTGCTGGGTGAAAAAGGCGACGTGCTGGAGATCGTTACCGAGCAGCGCCGCAGCGCTAACCGCATCGTTGAAGAGTGCATGATCGCCGCCAACGTCTGCGCCGCCATCGTGCTGCGCGATCGCCTGGGCTTCGGCGTGTACAACGTGCACACCGGTTTCGATCCTGCGCTGGTCGAGCAAGCGGTCACCGTATTGCAGGCCAACGGCGTGGAAGCCGAAGCCGACAAGCTGCTGACCCTCGACGGTTTCTGCGAACTGCGCCGCCACCTGGACGCGCAGCCGACCCAGTTCCTCGACAGCCGCATCCGCCGCTTCCAGACCTTCGCGGAGATCAGCACCACGCCGGGGCCACACTTCGGTCTGGGGCTGGAGGCTTACGCCACCTGGACATCGCCGATCCGTAAATACGGCGATATGGTCAACCATCGCCTGCTGAAGGCGATCATCAACCAGCAGCCGGCGGAAAAACCGCAGGATGACGTGACGGTACAGCTGGCGGAGCGCCGCCGCCTCAACCGCATGGCGGAGCGCGACGTCGGCGACTGGCTGTACGCTCGCTTCCTGCAGGACAAGGCCGGTACCGATACCCGCTTCAACGCCGAGATCATCGACGTGACCCGCGGCGGCCTGCGCGTGCGCCTGCTGGACAACGGCGCCGTTGCCTTCATCCCGGCACCGTTTATTCACGCGGTGCGCGACGAGATGCAGTGCAGCCAGGAAACCGGCACCGTGCAGATCAAGGGTGAAGTGGTTTACCGCCAGAGCGACACCTTGCAGGTCACCATCGCCGAAGTGCGCATGGAAACCCGCAGCGTGATCGCCCGCCCTGCGGCCTGAACGCCAACCTGAAACGGTAGCAGCGCCAAACGCCGACGGTGAAAACCGCCGGCGTTTTTTTTCGCCTCATTCCGGCTAGCGCAGCGGCTCGCCGCCGGTTTCGCGCAGCAGCGGCAGCACCGCCAGCGAAGCCAGCGTCGCCAGCATCAAATAGACGGCGGGCGCCAGCAGCGAGCCGCTCAGCGCGATCGACTGCGAGGCGATGTACTGGGCAAAACCGCCGAAGATCGCCACCCCGAGGCTGTAGACCAACGCAAACCCCAAAGCGCGAATGCGCTGCGGGAACAGCTCCGAAATCATCAGCATGGTCGGTACCGAACCGAGCGTGGTCAACCCGACCAGCAGCGCGACTATCAGCAACAGCACCGCCGGATGCGGCACCGCGCTCAGCCACCAAAACGCCGGCAGGGCCACGATCAGAATTGCGATCCGCGACCAACGGATCAGCGGCAGGCGGCCGTAACGATCGCACCAGTGCCCGACCAGCAGGCTGCCGCCGAAGGTGACAAGCCCCGCCAGCAGCATCGCGGCATAGCCGTAGGCCTGCGCCATCCCCAAGTATTTCACCGCGTAGGTGCCGAGATAATACATCGAGATGTAAGTGGCGACGGTGGCGCCGATGGTCAGCATCACCCCGAGCACCACCGCCCGCGAGTGCTTGCGCAACTGCGCAGGCGGCTCGTGCGCCCGCGGCACCGACGGCCGATCGCTCTCCAGCCCGAGACGCAGCCAGCAACCGAGCGGCGCCAACGCCACGCCGATAAAGAAAGGAATACGCCATCCCCACTCGGCCATGGCGTTCGGCTCGCCGGAAAGCACCGGCAAGGCCGCGCTGAGCGCCAGCGCGGTGACGCCGCCAACCACGGTGGCGATGCCCTGCGTCGCCAACGACCAGCTGGAATAGAAGCCGCGCCGGTTGGGCGGCGCCGACTCCACCAGCAACGACATCGACGCCCCTACCTCCCCGCCCGCCGCCACGCCCTGGATCAAGCGCGCCGCTACCAAGGTGACGGTTCCCCAGTAGCCGGCGCTGGCGTAGGTCGGCGCAAAGCCGATCATCGCCGTGCCCAGGCTCATCAAGGAAATCGTCAGGATCATCGCCGGTTTGCGGCCGAAGAAGCTGACGCCAAACGTCGCGAACGCCAACAGCAATGCCAAATGCGGATCGCTGGACGGTGGAAAGAACAATACGCTGATGTAAATAACGAAGAAGTTATAAATACCGAAGTCAAAAAACTCCAGCGCATTACCGAAAGAGGCGGCGAATATGACCTTTTTGCCACCGGCTCTCGGGGCCGATATTATTGCCGTTTGAGTTTCAGCCGTATTTTCACTCATCATTATCTTCCCTGTTATTATTTTTCGCGTTTATTTTAAATACGCTTCCGCCAACGCTGCCCAATAATGGCTGCCGGCCGCCAGACAGCCGTCGTTAAAGTCATATCCCGGGTTATGCACCATGCAGCTGCCATCGCCGTTGCCGATGATCAGGTAACAGCCCTGCGGGTGCGCATCGAGCATGAAGGCGAAATCTTCGCTGCCCATCAGCGGCCGGGCGCCATAGTGCGCGCGGGCGGCGCCGAACTGCTGTTCCGCCACGCGGTGGGCGAAACGGGTTATCCCTTCGTCGTTGACCAGCACCGGCGTGCCGTTAACGTGTTCCACCACCGCGTGAGCGCCGAAGCTTGCCGCCTGCGCCTCGATCAGCGCCGGAATGCGCGCCAGCAAGGTTGCGCGCGCCTGGCGATCCAGCGAGCGCACGCTGAGCTTCATCTCCGCGCTGTCCGGGATCACGTTGGCCGCCTCACCGGCCTTGATGCTGCCGACGGTGATCACCGCCGCTTCCAGCGGATCGATATTGCGCGAGACGATGCTCTGCAGGGAAACGGTGATATGCGAGGCCACCAGCACCGGATCGATCGTCAGCTGCGGGATGGCGCCGTGGCCGCCACGCCCCTGCACCCGCACGTTGAACTGATCCATCGAGGCCATAAACGGGCCATGCTGGAAAAAGAACTCACCGAGCGGCATGCCCGGCATGTTGTGCATGGCGAAGATGGCATCGCAGGGGAAGCGCTCGAACAGCCCCTGTTCCACCATGCGCGCGCCGCCGTTCAGCATCTCTTCCGCCGGTTGGAAAATCAGGTGCAGCGTGCCATTGAAGTTGCGCGTATGCGCCAGGTAACGGGCGGCGCCGAGCAGCATGGTGGTATGGCCGTCATGGCCGCAGGCGTGCATGCGGTTGGCCACGCTGCTGCTCCAGGGTTTGCCGGTGTTCTCCTCGATCGGCAAGGCATCCATATCGGCGCGCAGCCCGAGGCTTTTCACGCCGTCGCCCGCCCGCAGCGTGCCCACCACGCCGGTGCCCGCCAATCCGCGGTGCACCTCATAACCCCACGAACTCAGATAATCCGCGACCAGATCGCTGGTGCGAAACTCTTCGAAACCCAATTCGGGGTGCTGATGAATATCGTGCCGAATAGCCGTGAGCTGCGGTAAATACCCTTCGATGATTTTATTTATCATAATTACATTCCTTTCGTGATTTTATTATTTATTTGGTGAATGAATAAACCTGAGGGTGAAAATAAAGGTATAACACGGCATGAATAATTTTATTTCGGCTCGCCTCGACAGATAAAATAATAATCCGCCAGACGCCGTATCCAGATAAAAAACGACAATGATTCGCTGTACGCGCCGCGAAAATGCAGAATGAATAACTGCCCGGGATTCTGTGGGCGGCAGCCTGCGCCAACGCTGTTTCATCACTTTGTTTTTACACTAAAACCCCACCTGCTTCACATTTCTCATCCGACCTGCCGCAGTTCAGCGGCAAAACTTCTACTGTTAAAACGTCATTCCAAATAACAACGTCGATTTTTACCTCTGTACGCCAAGGAGTTGTTTCATGAAAAACATCAGGTCCGGACTTATCTGGCTGCTGGTGGCGTTGGTCGGCGCCTTCGCCTTCGCCATGCTGGCGCTCAGCCGCGGCGAACACGTCAACGCCGTCTGGCTGGTGGTCGCCGCCGTCGCCTGCTACAGCATCGCCTACCGCTTCTACAGCCGGTTCATTGCCGACAAGGTCTTTGAACTGGACGATCGCCGTCTGACCCCGGCCGAACGCCGCAACGACGGCCTGGACTATGTGCCCACCAACAAATGGGTGCTGTTCGGCCACCACTTCGCCGCCATCGCCGGCGCCGGGCCGCTGGTGGGGCCGATTCTGGCCGCACAGATGGGCTTCCTGCCGGGGACCATCTGGATCCTGGTCGGCGTCATGCTGGCCGGCGCGGTGCAGGATTTCCTGGTGCTGTTCATTTCCACGCGCCGCGACGGGCGTTCGCTGGGGGAAATGGCCAAGCAAGAGTTGGGCGCCTTCGCCGGGGTGATCACCATGCTCGGCGCGCTGGGAGTGATGATCATCATCCTGTCGGCGCTGGCGCTGGTGGTGGTAAAAGCGCTGGCCGACAGCCCGTGGGGGCTGTTCACCATCGCCGCCACCATCCCGATCGCGCTGTTCATGGGCATCTACATGCGTTTTATCCGGCCGGGCAAAATCGCTGAAATTTCGGTGATTGGCTTCGTGCTGATGCTGCTGGCGATCATTTACGGCGGCAACGTGGCGCAAGATCCCTACTGGGGGCCGTTCTTCACGCTGCACGGCACCACCCTGACCTGGGTGCTGGTGATCTACGGCTTCGTCGCTTCGGTGCTGCCGGTGTGGCTGCTGCTGGCGCCGCGCGACTACCTTTCCACCTTTATGAAAATCGGCGTCATCATCGGCCTGGCCATCGGCATCGTCTTCGCCATGCCGGAGATGAAAATGCCGGCGGTTTCGCGCTTCATCGACGGCAGCGGCCCGGTGTTCGCCGGCGCCCTGTTCCCGTTCCTGTTCATCACCATCGCCTGCGGCGCCATTTCCGGCTTCCACGCGCTGGTCTCCAGCGGCACTACGCCCAAGCTGGTGGAACGTGAAAGCCACATCCGCTTTATCGGTTACGGCGCCATGTTGATGGAGTCTTTCGTCGCCATCATGGCGCTGATCTGCGCCTCGGTGCTGGATCCGGGCGTTTACTTCGCCATGAACTCGCCGGCGGCGCTGATCGGCACCACGGTGGAAAATGCTTCGCAGGTCATCAACAGCTGGGGCTTTATCGTCACGCCGGAAACGCTGGCGCTGATCGCCAAAGAGGTGGGTGAGAACTCCATCCTGTCGCGCGCCGGCGGCGCCCCAACCTTCGCCGTGGGCATGGCGCACATCATCAGCGAGGTGTTCAACAGCCGGGCGATGATGGCCTTCTGGTACCACTTCGCCATTCTGTTCGAAGCGCTGTTCATTCTGACCGCCGTCGACGCCGGCACCCGCGCCTGCCGCTTTATGGTGCAGGATCTGGTGGGCGTGGCGGTGCCGCAGTTGGCCAATAACCGTTCGTGGTTCGGCAACCTGGCGGGCACCACGGTGGCGGTGGCCGGCTGGGGCTTCTTCGTGTATCAGGGCGTGGTCGATCCGCTCGGCGGCATCAATACCCTGTGGCCGCTGTTCGGCATCGGCAACCAGATGCTGGCGTCAATGGCGCTGATCCTCGGCACCGTGGTGCTGTTCAAGATGAAAAAACAGCGTTACGCCTGGGTCACCATTCTGCCGACCGCCTGGCTGTTCGTGACCTCCATGACCGCCGGCTGGCAGAAGATCTTCCATGAGAAACCGAGCATCGGCTTCCTGGCGCAGGCGAAGAAATTTTCCACCGG
>OCJT01000238.1_pt1 | contig 15634 bp, 7 predicted proteins | sample 1480881 | NCBI WGS metagenome assembly OCJT01 (sample SAMN05301497, study PRJEB22388) | human gut metagenome | isolation source: Infant 2 DOL 19 gut | host: Homo sapiens | place: USA: Pittsburgh, Magee-Womens Hospital of UPMC | collected 2013/2014 | reverse complement strand
CTTCTGCGGTCTGCCGCCCGCCCGCTGTCCTGCCAGACCTACGCCCGGCAGGCGGGACCGCGCGCTGTACCCGTCATCTTTTGGCCTACCGGCTGCGGCTAAGGCGAACAGAACCGTTCCGTCTTTCCGCACCGCCTGACAGGCATCGGGTACCAGCCTCCTTTGGCCGGGCGTTAATGGAGCGTATCTTCCGTGCTGACCCTTCTTCACCTGCTTTCCTCCGTGGCGCTGTTGGTGTGGGGCACCCACATCGTGCGCACCGGGATCATGCGGGTTTACGGCGCCAATCTGCGGCGCGTGTTGAGCGACAGCGTTGAGAAAAAGCCGCTGGCGTTCGTTTCCGGCATCGGCGTGACCGCGCTGGTACAGAGCAGCAACGCCACGGCGCTGCTGGTGACCTCTTTCGTTGCGCAGGGGCTGGTGGGGCTGGCGCCTGCGCTGGTGATCATGCTCGGCGCTGACGTCGGCACCGCGCTGATGGCGCGCGTGCTGACCTTCGATCTTTCCTGGCTGTCGCCGCTGCTGATCCTGATCGGCGTCTTCCTGTTCCTCAGCCGCAAGCAGATGCGGATCGGCCAGATCGGGCGCGTCCTGATCGGCCTTGGGCTGATCGTGCTGGCGCTGGAGCTGATCGTGGCCGCCGCCACGCCGATCACCCAGGCGGCCGGGGTGAAAGTGCTGTTCTCGTCGCTGACCGGCGACGTGATGCTGGACGCCCTGACCGGCGCGCTGTTCGCCATCGTCAGCTATTCCAGCCTGGCGGCGGTGCTGCTGACCGCCACCCTGACCGCATCCGGCGTGATTTCGCTGAAGGTGGCGCTCTGCCTGGTGATCGGCGCCAACCTCGGCAGCGGCCTGTTGGCGATGATCAACGCCAGCGGCCAGAACGCCGCCGGGCGGCGCGTGGCGCTCGGCAGCCTGCTGTTCAAGCTGGTGGGCTGTGTGCTGGTGCTGCCGTTCGTTTCCTATCTGGCGGATGTGATGGCTCAGCTGCCGGGCGGCAGCGAAGAGCTGGTGATCTACTTCCACGTGTTCTACAACCTGATCCGTTGTCTGGTGATGATCCCGCTGGCCGGGCCGATGGCGACGCTGTGCGAGCGGCTGATCGTCGACGTGGCGGCCGACGATCCGCGCATGCGGCCGCGCCATCTGGACGCCAGCGCGCTGGACACGCCGACGCTGGCGTTGGCCAATGCGGCGCGCGAAACGTTGCGCATGGGCGACGTGGTGGAACACATGATGATCCTGCAGCGCGAAGTGCTGCACGGCAAGCAAGGCGTGGATAAAGAAGTGCGGCGCCTCGACGATGACGTCGACGTGCTGTACACCGCCATCAAGCTGTATCTGGCGCAGATCCAGAAGGAAGATCTGGGCGAGGAAGACTCGCGCCGCTGGGCGGAGATCATCGAAATGGCGCTTAACCTGGAACAGGCGGGCGACATCATCGAGCGCATGGCCGGCGACGTGGGCGCCAAGTCGCACGCCGCGCGCCGCGCCTTCTCGGCGGAAGGATTGGCGGAACTGGATGGGCTGCACGAGCGGCTGATCGGCAACCTGCGCCTGGGGCTGTCGGTGTTCCTGTCCGGCGACGTCACCAGCGCCAAGCGCCTGCGCCGTTCCAAGCATCGCTTCCGCATTCTGGATCGCCGCTATGCGCACGCGCACGTCGATCGTTTGCATCAGCAAAACGTGCAGAGCATCGAGACCAGTTCGTTGCATTTGGGATTGTTGGGGGACATGAAGCGTTTGAACTCGCTGTTCTGCGCCGTGGCTTACAACGTGTTGGATCAGGATGCCAAGGACGACGATCGCGACTGGGAAGACACCCCGAGCACGCTGTAAAAAAATGCCCCCGGTGAAAACCGGGGGCATTGCGTAGGGGAGGCGCGTTATTTGCCGCTGAACACGCCGGCTTTGGCGTCCGCCTGCTGAGTCGAAGCATGGCCGCTGACGAACGGCACGTTGCCGTCGACGCTTTGCTTCGCCGCGCCGCCTAACAGCCCGCCTACCGTGGCCGCCGCATCGACGCGGCCGCCGCCCTGATAGCGTTGGCCGCTGACGTCCTGCTGGTTGACCTTGCTGCCGCTCAGTTCCACCTTGCCCTGCCGGCTGCGGATCTCGCCGCCGGTCAGTTGGGTTTGGCCGCCGACCTGCAGCGCCACGCCGTGCTTACCGGTAATCGCCGACTGCTCGCCGACCGCGTTGTTGTTCACCACGTCGGCATTGACCTTGAGCTGCCCTTGGCGACCCGCCGGCCCGGTGATGCTGTCTTTCACCGCGCCGCCGACGGTGCGTGCACCGCGATCCCACAGCGGGCCCTGCGGCTTCTCGCCGGCCGGCGTTGCCGGCAGCGTCACTTTGCCGTCGGCCTTGCTGAAGCTGACCGCGCCGGTGGTGTCCTGCTGCGGATCGAGACGACGCGCCACGCTGTTGTACTTGTCGGTGGTGGCGTCGGCCACTTTATTCACCCCGGCGTCCAGTTTCTCTTTCACTTTCCCGGCGTAGCGCGGCGTGCCCACCTTCGACAGCTTGGAGGTGATGCTGCTGCCCGGATCGTTGCTGTGGCTCAGGCCGGCATCCACCTCCACCTTCACGCCTTTCTCGACGTCCTTGCGGCTTTCAACGCGCAGATCGCCGCCCACCTTGCCCTGTACGCTGTCGGCATCGACGCGTGCCCCGGCGAGGCGGGTATCCTTGCCGCTGTTGAGCGCCACGTCGCCCGCGGTGATGCCGGTGTTGGCGTGGGTGGTTTTATCCTGCTGTTCCACGCCGACCTTCAGACCGGCACCCAGCGTATGGGTGTCTTTGCCGGTGTTCGGATCGACCTTGCCGTTGGCGTCCTTGTTGAACGTTTGGCCGCCTTTGGCGTTGGCTTTGATGCCCAGGCTCCAGTTGTCCTTGTGCTGCTCGTTCTTGGCGGACTCCAGCAGGATGCCGCCGTTTTTCGCCTCGAGCGCGGCGCTGCCGCCGCTGACCTTGGCGCCCTGCAGATGCAGCGCGTCATCGCCTTTGCCGCCGGCGGACAGGGTGACCTTGCCGTCTGAGGCTAGCGTGGCGCCCTGGCGTTCGGTCGCGGACTCATTCACCTTGGCGATGTCGAAGGCGCCGCCGACGGAGAGGCTGCCGCCGGTTTTTTCCTTGCTGTCGCTGCTGCCGGCGCCCAGATCGATATTGCCGGACAGTTGGTTCTCCTTACGCATTTGGGTCGATTCCGCTGCCAGCAGCGCAACCTTGTTGCCCGCGCTCAGGGTGACGTCGCCCTGGCTCTTGACGTTGGTGCCTTTAAGCGTCAGATCGCGGCCCGCCTTCAGCTCCACGCCCTGTTGGCCGCTGACGTTGCCGACCTGCGCGGTGCTGCTGTTGCTTTCGCCGTTGTTGGTGCCGCCGCCGAAGCCGGCGCCGAAGTTTTTGCTGTCGGCGGTGAAACCGCCCTTGGCGGAGGCTTTGACGTTGAAACCGCTGTGGTTTTCGCTCTGCTTATCGTTGGCCTGATCGAAGCGAATATCGCCGCCGGCGTTGACGGTGGTTTTACCGCTGCCGCCGTTCAGCGCGGTGCCCTGATAGACCGCATCTTGTTTCACGTTGACGTTGATGCCGTTGGCCGCGTCGATCGTGCCGGTCACCGCCTGGCTGGCGTTGCTGTTGCTGCGCTGGGTGCCGCCTTCGCCCTTGGCGTCTACGGTCAGATCGCTGCCGGTGGAGGTGTAGACGCGTACGCCGGCGCTGCCGCGGGTATCGCGGTTCTGCTCTTCCTGGCGGTTCGTCGCGGCTTCGCTGCGGTGGCTGTCCGCCGTCAGCGTGACCGCGCCTTTGCTCGCCTGATACTGCGTGCCCTGATCGCGCACTTCGCCTTTGGCGTTGATGTCGATGCTGCCGGCTTTCACCGAGCTGACCACCGCCTGCGAGCTGCTGCTGCGTGTTTCGCTGCTGCCGCCCTGCGCGCCGATATCCAGGCCGACGTTAGGCGCGCCGATGCCGCCAATGTCGTTGATGACGCCGGTGGCGTCCAGCTTGGCCGCCTTGCCGACCGCGCGCTCGACCGGGCGGGTCACGGCGCTGTAATCGACGTTGGCGCCGATGTTCACGCCGACGTCGGTTTTGGTGGTGGTGCTGCTGGCGGTGTCGGCGGTGGCCAAATGATCGACGCCCGCGGCGTTCTCTTTGTAGGCGCCGCCGACGCTGTGCTGCGCGCCTTGCTGGGTCAGCTTGTCACGGGCGTTGACAGTCAGGTTGCCTTTGACGTCGCTGCCGGAGGTGACCGCCTTGCTGCTCTGCGCCTGCGTTTTGCTGTTCTCGTAGCCGGCTTCCACGCCGCTGCCGAGCTTGTCGATGCCGCCGGTGTAATAGAAACCGCCGCCGATCTTGGTCTGCTCGGTGTTCGAGGTGGTTTTATCGTCGGCCGCCAGGAACGAAACCTTGTTGCCGCTGACGCTGGCGTCGCCTTTGTCGGCGACCAGTTTGGAGCCGCTGAAGGTCACGTCCTTCTCCGCCTCGAGCTTCACGCTGCCGCCGCTGAGGGTCGAGGCGCGGTTTTCGGTGCGGGTGGTTTTCTCGCTGTCGCGGGTGTGTTCGATGCGCAAACCGGCGCGGTATTGCTTGTCGCCGGCTTCTTTGGCGTAGCCGTTGACGGTAAGCGCGGTCTTCTGCTCATCGATTTTTTGCTGCTGTTCGGCGGCCTTGACGTTGATGTTGCCGGTCTGCGACGTCACGCTCAGCTCGCCGCCGCTGGTGACCTGACTGCCGATGACGTCGGTATCCTTACGGCTGACCAGCTTCAGGTTGGTGTCAGACTTCAGCTCGCTGGCGGTGCTGCTCTGGTAGCTGTTGTCGGCCTTGTGCGAACTGCTGGTGATGTTGAAGGCGGTGCCGGTGCGCGCATCGATTTTGTCTACGGTGGTGCTCAGCGCGTTGTCGATGCGCAGGCCGCCCTGGGTGGCGGTGACCAGGCCGCCTTCCTTGCCGCGCGCCTTGCTGCCGGTGATGGTGACGCCCTGCTGGCCGTTCAGGCGCAGGGTGCCGTCGCTGGTCAGCTCGGAGGCGTGGCTGATCTCGCGGCGGTTGCTGTTGTTTTTGTTGTCGCCGCCGCCGATGCCGCCCCAGGAGGTTTTGTCATCGCGTACCGCTTTGGCGTTGGCGGTTTTCTGCACCCCGACCTGGATCTGGTTGTCTGCGTCGATCGTCAGATCGCGCTGGGCGTGGACCTTGGCGCCCTGGGTAGTGACATTGCGGCCGGCTTTCAACGTCAGTTCGCCCTGGCTACGCAGTTCGCTGGCCTTCAGGCTCTCGCTTTCGTCGCTGCTGCTCCAACTGCCGGTGCGCAGGCTGGAAGTGTGATTGCGCTGGTAGCCGCGTTCGGTGGACTTATCCTTCTCCACCAGCCCGGCGAGGTGCACGTCGCGCGCCGCTTTGACGCTCAGCGCCCGATCGGCGCTGACGTTGGCGCCCAACAGGTTCACGTCTTCCCGGGTACTGACGAGTGTGGCGTTGCCGCTGGCGGCGACGGTGCTGCCCGCCTGTTGTTGTTGCTCATGCTCGCGGGTGACGTCGTATTGCCAGGAATAGAACCAGCGGTCGTCGGTGTGACCCTGGGTCTGTTTCAACTGCTGGCCGTCGAGCGTCAGCTTGCCGCCCTGCAGCGTGATGTCTTCGCCGCGAATATCGGTGGCGGTGAGGTGCGCGTGGTTATCCGCCACCAGGCTGATGTTCTTGCCTTTCAGCTCGGTGCGGGTCAGCTTCTGACTGCTGCTGCGATCGTTGACGTAGATGCCGCCGCGGTAGTTCTGGTAGTTGTCGCCGCCGTTGCGGTTGCTGCTGGCGTCGTCAACGCGGCTTTCGCTGCGAATATCGTAGGCTTTCACCTTGAGCTCGTCGCCGGCGGCCAGCGTGCCGGCCAGCTTCACGCCGCTGCCCTGCGCGGTGTTGATGATGTTGATGCGCCCGGCCTGCATGCTGCCGAGGTAATAGCTGTCCAGCGCCGTGGTCGGCTGTACGCTGGCCAGCACCTTGCCGTCGCGCGCCACCCGGTTATGGCCGCTGATGGCGTTGATCGCCGCCGGCGTCACGCTGCCGTTGCGATGGGTGAAGTCTTGCACGATCACGTCGCCGCGGCTGTCTATCTTCGGCGCGATCAGATCCAGCACGCCGCCGGCGTTCAGGACGCCGTTGAGGCTCAGGGTATTGCGGTTGTCCAGGGTGCTGTAGCCCTGCAGCAGGCCGTTCTCCACCAGCGGGTTGCCGACCACCAGCGAGGAGCGGCTGGTGTTGATGAACCCGCAGCCCTGGCAGCTGATGCCGTTCGGGTTGGCCAGCACGTAATCGGCCACCATGCCGAAGATCTCTTGCTGGCCGTGCAGCAGCGACGGGTTGCGGCCGATCACTTCATTGAGGATCACGCTGGCTTCGCGCCCGCCCAGATTGGGGTTGGCGCCCAGTTGACCGGCCAGCTGCGACAGCCCCGCTTCGCGGGAGTTGTTCAGCACGGCGCCGGGCTGGTTGACGTTAAAGTCCTGGTATTGGTTGTGCGACAGCCCGTTGCCGTTCGGCGCGACGATGTCGACCACCTGCGCGCCGGTCGCGGCGGTGGAAACGCCGGGGCCGTTGGCGCCGTTGGCCGCCACGATCTCCGCGGCGTAGGCGCCGGCGGAAGCGGCGAGAATAATCGCCAGCGCGGCGGCCAGTTTGCCCGCTGCTGAAAGCCTGAAGTTATTATTTTTCATCCATGTTTCTCCGTATATTGCCGTGGGGTCCTGCAAAACTGCTGATTAAAAGGTGTAAGAAAAGCGCGCCAGTACCTGAACGGGATCTTCCGGCGTGGTGTGATTCGACAAGATCCAGCCGCGGCTGACCTCGAGATCGACCAGCGCCTGCCGATAGCGCAACGTGGCGCCGCTGCTCAGGCCGGCGCTGCTGCGCCACCCCGAGCTGTCTTGGCGCGGCAAAATGCGGCCGACGTCGGCGCCGAGGCGCGGCGTCAGCGTGGTGGCACCCAGATTGAAGCTGCGCGACAGCGTGTTCTGCAGATACCAGCCGTTGTCGCCTGACTGGGTGCTGCGGCTGAAGCCGCGCACGGCGCTGCGATCGGTAAGGCTCAGCCACTCCACGCCGGGCAGCGGGTCGCGGCTGTACTGGCCGTAGAACAGGTTGTTGAGCTGATAGGTGGCGTCACCCAGGTGAAGGCGCTGGCTGAGGTTGGCGAACAGCTTGCCTTTGGTGAACTGGCTGTCGAGGTGCACCGAGCTTGGGTGGCGACCGGCCCCCAGCCACGGCAGGCCCTGTTCGACGCTGAGGTTGGCGCTGAATACCCCGTTGGGCAGAATTTGCAGGTGGCTGGCGCTCAGTTCGGCCAGGGTCAGGGTGGGGCTGCTGACCTCGAGGCGCACGCTTTCGAAGTAGTTGTCGATGCGCTTGTAGGTCAACTGACCGCTCAGGCTGTCTATCTGGTCGCGATCGCGGTAAAACACGTAGTCGCTGCGCAGCCCGTACTGCTGGGTCTGGCCGTGCAGTTTGACCAGGTTGTGCGGCAGCTGCTGGTGGTTCTCATAGGAGGAGAAGCTGGCGAACCCGCTGAAGGTGAACGCGCCGTACGGCAGCGAATAGAGCAGGGTATAGGCGCGGTTATAGCGATGAGCCGGGTTTTCCAGCGTGCTGTTGGCGTTCAGGCTGACGAAGTCCGACAGGCCGAACGGGCTGTCCAGCGTGGCGGTGGCGCGCGCCAGCCACTGGCCGGTGCTTTTTTGGCCGTAATTATCCGTGCCGACGGTCATCAGCCAGGGCTTGGCATGCTGATTGCGCAAACGAATGACCGAACCGCCAACCTGGCGGCCGGGCAATATATCCAGCTTGGTGGTATTCGATTGCAAACGGTTGGCCTGATCCAATCCCTGGTCGAGCTCGGTTAATTTCAACGGTTTGCCTTCCAGCCCTGGAAATAATAAACGGCTGTTGACCCAGCGATCGCCGCCTTCTATTTTCTCGATAAATCCTTCGGTGACGCTTAATCCCAATTCTCCCTGTGAATTAGGGCGAACAATTTGCACGCGCGCGGTGATATAGCCTTTTTGCACATAAAGGCGCGTTAATTCACGGGTCAGGCGATTGATATCGTTGCTGCTGATACAGTTTTCCGGCAGCGCGCTCAGGGCGGATAAATCGGCCGGCGAGAGCAGGGTGACGCCCTGCAGATAAACGCCGGCGATCGGCAGGCACTGCGCGGACTGCGGCAGGGCGGGCGCGGCCGGTTCCGGCTCCGCCAGCAAGCGTTGCTGCTTCAGCTGCTGGTAGCGGCGTTGCTCAATCAACTGGTTGACTTCACGCGTGCTGTCTTGCAGCGCGCGGCGCGACTCCCCCATCGACATATCCCGCATCATGTGGGCGTCCGGCAGGGTTTCGGCGGAAAGGGCCGTGCTGACCAACAGCGTCAAAGCGGTGATTTTTTTTATCATTGTAATCCATTATGAGAGGCCGCCGGGGCAGCCAGCCCAATCCATGAGGTTAACCACGGGCGGCCGACGGCCGGCCCGAAATAATGAGCGACATGCACATTGCGAGGTATCTTGATTTGCCGCGGCAAATAAGACGGTGGGTATATATCTAAATAATAATTAGGCTGCTTCTTTTATGGCGGGCAACCCTGGCGACTTAATTAATTAAAAAAAGTAGAACGTTTCTTCCTCTTGCCAACATTATCGGCATGGCTAGGAAGAATCTGAATTTTTATTTTTCACGGATGATAGGGTATGAGGGGAATTATGACAATCCGACCAGTGGGAAATACGAAATTTCTCAGGAAAGAAAAGGGACGCAATTGTTTGCGTCCCTACAGGCGGTTTATTTTTTCTTGATGGGGCGGCCGGACCAATAACCCGCCAGCAGCGAACCGGAAAGGTTGTGCCAGACCGAGAACAGTGCGCCCGGCAGCGCGGCCAGCGGCGAGAAGTAGATTTTGCCCAGCGTGGCCGCCAGCCCGGAGTTCTGCATGCCGACTTCGATCGCCAGCGTGCGGCAGGTGGATTCGTCGAAGCCGAACAGCCGCCCCAATAGCCGCTCAGCAGACCGATGCCGTTGTGCAGGATCACCGCGACGATCACCACCAGACCGACCGAGGCGATATGGCTTTGGCTGCCCGCCACCACCGCGCTGATGATCGCCAGGATGCACACCATCGACAGCGCCGGCAGCAGCGGCTCGATGCGTTTCACCGTTTTGGTCAGGGTATGGTGGACGATCAGGCCCAGGCCGATCGGGATCACCACGATCTGCAGAATGCTCAGCAGCATGCCCATGATATCGACGCTGATTTCGGCGTCGACGTACAAACGGGTCAGCAGCGGCGTGGCGAACACGCCCACCAGCGTCGAGACCGCAGAGATGGTCACCGACAGCGCCACGTCGCCCTTGGCCAGATAGATCATCACGTTGGAGGCGGTGCCGCTGGCCACGCTGCCCACCAGCACCATGCCGGCGGACAGATCCGGCGGCATGCGAAACAGCATCGCCAGGATCCAGGCCGCCAGCGGCATGATCAGATAGTGCAGGAAGATGCCGGCCGCCACCGGGCCGGGGCGCGCCAGCACGCGTTTGAAGTCGTCCAGCCGCAGCGTGACGCCCATGGCGAACATGATCAGCATCAGCAGCGGGCTGACGTAGGGGCCGATGCCGGTAAAGGTGGTCGGCGTGTAATAGGCGGCGACGGACAGCAGTATCGCCCACAGGGGGAATAAACGCGTGAGTAATGCCAACATGCAGGTTTTCCTTAGCCAGATTGAGAACGGTGGGTGTGGTTGTGTTTTTTGCGGGTTCAACATGCTGAACCCCTGCCGGTTTTGAACGGATTTTTTAGACGCAGGGGCGCAGCGTGCTGCGCCCGCAGTCGGGGATAATGACTTATTCGAACAGGTTGTGATGCAGGGTACGCACCACCTGTTCGGCTTCTTCGCCCGGCACCAGGAAGCACAGGTTATAGCTGCTGGCGCCGTAGCAGATCAGGCGGATATTGAACGGATCGAGCACGCCGAACACCTCTTTGCCCACGCCGCAGGCGCGCGACAGCTGGTTGCCGATGATCGCCACCAGCGCCAGGTTTTCTTCCACTTCCACCCGGCACAGCGACGACAGCTCGGTCAGCAGCGAGGTGGTCAGCAGGCTGCCGCCAACGGAGGTGGCGCCGGTGGTGTCCATGGTCAGCGCAATGCTGACCTCCGAGGTGGTGATCAGATCGACGGAGACGTTGTGGCGCGCCAGAATGTTGAACACCTCCGCCAGGAAGCCGCGCGCGTGCAGCATGTTCAGGCTGTGCAGCTTCAGCAGCGTTTGCTTGCGACGCAGCGCCAGCGCGCGGAACAGCGGCGGATTCTCGGTGGTGTTGCACACCAGCGTGCCGCCGGCCGCCGGATCCTTGCTGGAGCCGACGAACACCGGAATGTCGCTGCGCACCGCCGGCAACAAGGTGGCCGGATGCAGCACCTTGGCGCCGAAGGTGGCCATTTCCGCCGCCTCTTCGAAACCGATTTTGTCGATGCGCTTGGCCGCCGGCACCACGCGTGGATCGGTGGTGTAGATGCCCGGCACGTCGGTCCAGATATCCACCCGGCCAACGCCGAGCGCCTCGCCGAGCAGCGCGGCGGTATAGTCGCTACCGCCGCGGCCGAGCGTGGTGGTGCGGCCTTTCGGCTCGCTGCCGATAAAGCCCTGGGTGACCACCAGCGCTTCCTGCAGCCGCGGTTGCAACTGCGCCCGGGCCAGTTCGCTGAGCGCGGCGCTGTCCGGCACGGCGCGGCCGAAGTGATCGTCGGTGCGCATCACTTTGCGCACGTCGAACCATTCGGCCTGCACGTTGCGGGCGCGCAGGATTTCAACGAACAGCAGGGTGGACATCAGTTCGCCATGGCTGACCAGTTCGTCGGTCAACGCCGTCGAGGTGGCCAGCGACGCGGCTTCCGACAGCATGGCGATGTTTTCCAGCAGGCGGTCGATCTCTTCGCGGATCACCGCCGGCGCCGTGAGGCGATCGAGGATGGCGTACTGGATGCGGCGGATCTCATCAAGCCGGTAGTTGCGCTTGTCGGCCTCGCAACCCTCGGCCAGGGCGACCAACAGGTTGGTGACGCCCGCCGAGGCGGACAACACCACCAGGCGGACCTGCGGGTTGGCCAGCACGACGTCGGCGCTGCGGTTCATGGCTTCAAAGTCGGCGACGCTGGTGCCGCCGAATTTGGCTACCACGGTGGAATTCTGGGGTGCTGCTTGGTTCATCTAGAAACCTCGTGTCAGGGATGCCCGTTTGGGGGCACTGTAATTCCATAGCCTTGGCACAAGGGGAGAGCGGTAAACAGGGGGCAGGCGTAGAGGTCAGGCTACGATACACCCAGAAGCGCCCCACCTTGTCGATCGCCCTGCGGGCGATCCCCTGGTGACAACCCAGGGGATTCAGCCCCTGTAGTCGATAGGATAATGGCCGGCCATTACCCTACCTCGGCGTCGCTCCCCCTCGGGTGCCGTCAACGGAGAAACGGCTCCTCTGACACTCTACCTGGGCGACGCGCCTCTTCTGGCTTGCGCACCGGGTGCGCAAGTAGGCTGTTAGGAATAGCCGGTTATCGCCATTCTGTCAACGTACAGACGGTGAGGGATTTTCATCTTGCACCAGCGCGATAAGCGTACAGGGCATCGCGGGCGTGGAACCGGCGCCAATCGGTTGCAGAGAACCGTCTTCCTTTTGGCTGAATAACGGAATAACGCCCTGATGTTTCTCCAAATACTCCAGCCAACCGAAATTTTCGTTCAATTTGGTCGCTTTGATGGTGGCTCCCCTGGCGAGCAGGCTGCTCAGGCGGCCGTAGGTGGCTTCCTGATTAAATAAAATTTCATGCCGGCGGAAACGCGAGCTTTCCGCGCTGGCGCCGCGCCCTTTCAGCGGCGCTCCCGAACGGATGGCAAACACGTGATCCTCGCCGAAGAGATGACCGAAGTGGTAGACCGCCAGCGCGTTCTGGTGGCGATTGGGCGACAGCGCCAGCACCTGGGCGATATTGCTCAGATCGAGATAGTTCTCGGCGTGTTCGGAGTAGGCGTGGCCATAGTAGGCCGGGATGCCTTCCATGCGCGCCTGGCGGTAGTATTCCCAGCTGCTGTCGGTGACGATTACCGGCACGTTCAGCTTGATCAGCGCCTGCGCCAGCATGCGCGCCACGCTGTTGGCGCCGACGATCAGCACGCCGCGCGGCTTTTGCTGCTGCACCCGCAGCCAGCGCGCCATCATCCCGCTGGTCAGGCTTTGCAGCACCACGGTGCCGATGATGATGGCGAACACCACGGTCACCAGCCGGTCGGCGCCCTGGTAGCCGCTGCGCTGCAGCGTCAGCGCGAACAGCGAGCTGACCGCCGCGGCGACGATGCCGCGCGGGGCGATCCAGCACAGCAGCAGCCGATCGCGCCAGTGCAGGGAAGAGCGCCAGGTCGACACCGCGATGCACAGCGGCCGGGCGATGAACTGCACCACCAGCAGCAGCAGGAGCAGCGGCCAACCCATGTTCCACAGCGCCTGGATATCGAGCCGCGCCGCCAGAATGATGAACAGCGCCGAGATCAGGATCGCCGACAGCTCCTCTTTGAACGCCAGAATATCGCTGGTGTCCACGTCGCGCATGTTGGCCAGCCAGATGCCCATCACCGTGACGGTCAGCAGGCCGGATTCGTCGGCGATGGCGTTGGAAACGCCGAAGGCGGTCAGCATGATCGCCAGCACCGCCAGGTTCTGCAGGTAGCGCGGCAGCCAGACGCGGCGCAGCGCCAGGCCGAGCAGGTAGCCGAACAGTGCGCCGGCAATCAGGCCGACGGCGGCGGTCATGCCCAGCGTCCAAAACAGATGGGTATAGGACTCCGCATTCTGTTTCAGCACGATGAATTCGAACACCAGCAGGGTGAAGATGGCGCCGACCGGATCGATGACGATCCCTTCCCAGCGCAGTACCTGGTTAATGTTGGCGTTCGGCCGCACCACGCGCATCAGCGGGGCGATCACCGTCGGCCCGGTCACCACCGTCACCGCGCCGATCAGCGCCGCCAGCTCCGGCGGGAAATCCAGCAGCCACCAGCTGGCGAGGCTGATGACCAGAAAGGTGACCAGCATGCCGACGGTGACCAGATTGCGCACCACGCCGCCGAGGCCGCGTATCTCCTCGAAACGCAGCGTCAGCGCCCCTTCGAACAGGATGATCGCCACCGACAGCGACACCAGCGGAAACAGCAGATCGCCGAACAGCAGATCCGGCTGCACCAGATGCACCGTCGGGCCGAGCACGATGCCGAACAGCAACAGCGGCAAAATGGCCGGCAGGCGCAGCAGCCAGGCCAACCACTGCGCCAGCAGCGACGCCAGGCCGATAAGCACCAACATGAGCGGGGCAGATAATTCCATAAGCGAGATCCCTTTCAAATGACGAAATAAGCAATGATGACACAGCCTGATGACAATTCGGCAACCCCGATAACAGGCCGTTAGCCAAAAGTATAGAGTGAAAGCTGAAACGAGGCGGCACTGCGTTGACAGTTAGCGCCTATCGCAAGAAAAGAGATCATAATCACAGTCGAACAGGCTACAATCGGACAACGCGTCATTTTTATTCTCAAGCCTAAGAGTGTTGCTATGAAAAATATCAATCCTAGTCAAACCGCTGCTTGGCAAGCCCTGCAGCAACATTATGCACAGATGAAAGACGTACGGATCGCCGACCTGTTCGCCCAGGACAGCGATCGTTTCTCCAGGTTCTCCGCGACCTTCAACGACCAAATGTTGGTGGACTATTCCAAGAACCGTATCACGCAGGAAACCCTGGAGAAGCTGCAGGCGCTGGCGAAAGAAACCGATCTGCAAGGCGCCATCAAATCGATGTTCGCCGGTGAGAAAATCAACCGCACCGAAGATCGCGCGGTGCTGCACATTGCCCTGCGCAACCGCAGCAACAGCCCGATCCTGGTCGACGGCAAAGACGTGATGCCGGAAGTGAACGCGGTGCTGGCCAAGATCAAACAGTTCTGCGCGCGCGTCATCGGCGGCGAGTGGAAAGGCTACACCGGCAAACCGATCACCGACGTGGTGAACATCGGCATCGGCGGTTCGGATCTCGGCCCTTACATGGTGACCGAAGCGCTGCGCCCGTATAAAAACCACCTGAACATGCACTTCGTCTCCAACGTCGACGGCACCCATATCGCCGAAACGCTGCAGCCGCTGAACCCGGAAACCACGCTGTTCCTGGTGGCCTCCAAAACCTTCACCACTCAGGAAACCATGACCAACGCCCACAGCGCGCGCGACTGGTTCCTGAGCAGCGCCGCCGATCAACAACACGTGGCCAAGCACTTCGCCGCGCTGTCCACCAACGGCAAAGCGGTGGCCGAGTTCGGCATCGATACCGACAACATGTTCGAATTCTGGGACTGGGTAGGGGGCCGTTACTCCCTGTGGTCGGCGATCGGTCTGTCGATCGCGCTGTCCATCGGTTATGACAACTTCGAGCAGCTGCTGAGCGGCGCGCACGCCATGGACAAGCACTTCGCCGAAACGCCGGCGGAGAAGAACCTGCCGGTGCTGCTGGCGCTGATCGGCATCTGGTACAACAACTTCTTCGGCGCCGAAACCGAAGCCATTCTGCCGTACGATCAGTACATGCACCGTTTTGCCGCTTACTTCCAGCAGGGCAACATGGAATCCAACGGCAAGTACGTCGATCGCAACGGCAATCCGGTGGATTATCAGACCGGCCCTATCATTTGGGGCGAGCCGGGCACCAACGGCCAGCATGCGTTCTACCAGCTGATCCACCAGGGCACCAAGCTGGTGCCTTGCGACTTCATCGCGCCGGCCATCAGCCATAATCCGCTGGGCGATCATCACGCCAAACTGCTGTCCAATTTCTTCGCCCAGACCGAAGCGCTGGCGTTCGGCAAGTCGCTGGACGTGGTGGAGGCCGAGTTCGCGGCGCAGGGTAAAACCCCTGAGCAGGTCAAGCACGTGGCGCCGTTCAAAGTGTTTGAAGGCAACCGCCCGACCAACTCGATCCTGCTGCGCGAAATCACCCCGTTCAGCCTGGGCAGCCTGATCGCGCTGTACGAGCACAAGATCTTCACCCAGGGCGCGATCCTGAACATCTTTACCTTCGATCAGTGGGGCGTGGAGCTGGGTAAACAGCTGGCTAACCGCATCCTGCCGGAGCTGGCGGGCAGCGAGAAAATCAGCAGCCACGACAGCTCGACCAATGCGCTGATCAACCGCTTCAAGGAATGGCGCTAAGCGCCTGAGCTGAAGCCAATAAAAAACCCGCCGCGGCGGGTTTTTTTACGTCTGCAAAAAATTACAGGTTGATCGGCACTTCGAAGCTGACGCCGGCACCCACGTCGTCGGCGGTGCTGTGATCGCTGTTGGTGTACCACAGGCTGGTATCGAATTTAACCTGAGAATCGAAGCTGTAACCCCAGCCGAGCTGAATGCCTTTCAGCGTATCGGAACGCGGGAACGCCCGGTTGATGGTTTGGTTGTTCGGATTCACCTTGGCGTACACCAGGCGGGTGCTCCAACGCTGGCCGTCGTCCAGCACCATTTCCACGCGGCCGGACAGCATCTGACCGTCGCCGCCCA
>OCJT01000237.1_pt1 | contig 15794 bp, 10 predicted proteins | sample 1480881 | NCBI WGS metagenome assembly OCJT01 (sample SAMN05301497, study PRJEB22388) | human gut metagenome | isolation source: Infant 2 DOL 19 gut | host: Homo sapiens | place: USA: Pittsburgh, Magee-Womens Hospital of UPMC | collected 2013/2014 | reverse complement strand
AAAAAATTGATGATGGTTGCACTGGTCAGTTCCACTCTGGCCCTTTCAGGGTGTGGTGCGATGAGCACAGCAATCAAGAAGCGTAACCTTGAGGTGAAGACTCAGATGAGTGAGACCATCTGGCTTGAACCCGCCAGCGAACGCACGGTATTTCTGCAGATCAAAAACACGTCTGATAAAGACATGAGTGGGCTGCAGGGCAAAATTGCTGATGCTGTGAAAGCAAAAGGATATCAGGTGGTGACTTCTCCGGATAAAGCCTACTACTGGATTCAGGCGAATGTGCTGAAGGCCGATAAGATGGATCTGCGGGAGTCTCAGGGATGGCTGAACCGTGGTTATGAAGGCGCAGCTGTTGGTGCAGCGTTAGGTGCCGGTATTACCGGATATAACTCAAATTCTGCCGGTGCCACACTCGGTGTAGGCCTTGCTGCTGGTCTGGTGGGTATGGCTGCAGATGCGATGGTGGAAGATGTGAACTATACCATGATCACGGATGTACAGATTGCAGAGCGTACTAAGGCAACGGTGACAACGGATAATGTTGCCGCCCTGCGTCAGGGCACATCAGGTGCGAAAATTCAGACCAGTACTGAAACAGGTAACCAGCATAAATACCAGACCCGTGTGGTTTCAAATGCGAACAAGGTTAACCTGAAATTTGAAGAGGCGAAGCCTGTTCTCGAAGACCAGCTGGCCAAATCAATCGCAAATATTCTCTGAACCTCGTCAGGAGGCTGATCTGACCGGCCTCCTTGCTGACGCCTCGCGTTGCTCGTTGTCCAACCCCGGGATGTAACAAAATAAATTTTGTCACCTCCCGGCGTTTCCGAAATAAATATGAAAACACTGAGCGGTTGTGCAAATTCTTTGTGCGACCGTGAAGTGTTGCCGGCGAAGCCGGGATCTTCCGGAGAAAGTCATTATGACATCAGACAATATCGCTGAATATGTTGGTGAGAATAATCAATTTACTGAGAAGCCTGTAACTGAATACCCCCCGGTGATACAGGATAATACAGTGACCACTAAAGACTATCTGTACAGCAATAATATTGATACTGACCTTTTAGTGGTTATCGGAGGGCTTATTGTTATATTGTTTCTCATGATGCTTATCATGTACTTTATTAATTCTCTCAGGCATAAGGAATTAACTGAAATACTGACAAAAATATCTTTTCCTGAAAAATCCGGGAGCAATTTGCTTAAACCGGAGGCGGTCAGCTGTAATTTGTTGTCCCTGTGTGTGCTGGCACCGGTATTCTGTACACCCAGAAAGCTGGCTGAAGTTTCCAGGGAGATCATCGTGGCGAGTGCGCAGGAAATTGCATGGACGCCGGGGAGCAGTCGTATTGATGGCCACCAGGCGGAGAATATCACCTGGGCGATTTCATCGCAGTCTCCTGCCGATAAGTATGATCTCATCAATAAAACGTCCTGTGTTTCTCCTGACAGTGGCCGTTTTTATGAACCGGACACAGTTCTGGATCACCGTGAACGGGTACGCCTTTTTATTCAGATCCAGTTTCCGCATGGGAGTGACTGGTCTGAAGTATTGCGCCTGACTGACATTGTTACAGAGAAGGTCTCTTCCGGCAGGACTGCAGGCGGGCATCACCACCGGCATACAGGGTACACCTGGTCTGTTTCTGTGAATTAACCCCACATCATCCTTTTCTGCCCTGTTCCAGATTTTCCCGGAGTTTCATCATGAGTTTTAACGCAAAGGATATGACCCAGGGCGGTCAGATTGCGTCCATGCGTATCCGCATGTTCAGCCAGATCGCCAATATCATGCTTTACTGCCTGTTTATTTTTTTCTGGATCCTCATTGGTCTGGTCTTATGGGTAAAAATAAGCTGGCAGACGTTTATCAACGGCTGTATTTACTGGTGGTGTACCACGCTGGAAGGCATGCGGGATTTAATAAAATCCCAGCCGGTCTATGAGATCCAGTATTACGGCAAAACCTTCCGGATGAACGCTGCCCAGGTACTGCATGATAAATATATGATCTGGTGCGGAGAGCAGCTATGGTCTGCATTCGTTCTGGCGTCTGTCGTGGCCCTGGTTATTTGCCTGATCACCTTCTTTGTTGTCTCCTGGATTCTGGGGCATCAGGGGAAACAGCAGAGTGAAAATGAGGTGACCGGCGGGCGTCAGCTGACGGATAACCCGAAAGAAGTGGCCCGGATGCTGAAAAAAGACGGCAAGGACTCCGATATCCGGATTGGCGACCTGCCGATTATCCGGGATTCCGAAATCCAGAACTTCTGTCTGCACGGCACGGTCGGGGCCGGTAAGTCGGAGGTTATCCGTCGTCTGGCCAACTACGCCCGTCAGCGCGGTGATATGGTGGTGATTTATGACCGTTCAGGGGAATTTGTTAAAAGTTACTATGATCCCTCCATCGATAAAATCCTGAATCCGCTGGATGCCCGCTGTGCCGCATGGGATTTGTGGAAGGAGTGCCTGACACAGCCGGATTTTGATAATACCGCGAACACGCTGATCCCTATGGGCACAAAAGAGGACCCGTTCTGGCAGGGTTCAGGACGTACCATTTTTGCGGAAGCGGCGTACCTGATGCGTAATGACCCCAACCGCAGCTACAGCAAACTGGTGGACACACTGCTTTCCATCAAAATTGAAAAACTGCGTACCTTCCTGCGTAATTCACCGGCAGCCAACCTGGTGGAAGAGAAAATTGAGAAAACGGCGATTTCCATCCGTGCTGTCCTGACCAACTACGTGAAAGCCATCCGTTACCTGCAGGGGATTGAGCATAACGGTGAGTCTTTTACCATCCGTGACTGGATGCGTGGTGTCCGGGAAGATCAGAAAAACGGCTGGCTGTTTATTTCGTCGAACGCCGACACCCATGCCTCCCTGAAGCCGGTGATCTCCATGTGGCTGTCCATTGCCATTCGTGGTCTGCTGGCAATGGGAGAAAACCGTAACCGTCGTGTGTGGTTTTTCTGTGACGAGTTACCCACGTTACACAAACTGCCGGACCTGGTGGAGATCCTGCCGGAAGCCCGTAAGTTCGGTGGCTGTTATGTGTTTGGTATCCAGTCCTATGCCCAGCTGGAAGATATCTACGGTGAGAAAGCGGCGGCCACGCTGTTTGACGTCATGAACACCCGTGCCTTTTTCCGTTCTCCCAGCCATAAGATTGCAGAGTTCGCTGCCGGTGAAATTGGTGAGAAAGAGCACCTGAAAGCCAGCGAGCAGTATTCCTACGGTGCTGACCCGGTACGTGACGGGGTATCGACCGGTAAGGATATGGAGCGTCAGACGCTGGTCAGTTATTCCGACATTCAGTCTCTGCCGGATCTGACCTGCTATGTCACTCTGCCCGGACCGTATCCGGCAGTCAAACTCTCTCTGAAATATCAGGCACGACCGAAGGTCGCTCCGGAGTTTATTCCGCGTGACATCAACCCGGAAATGGAGAACCGTCTGAGTGCCGTACTTGCTGCAAGGGAAGCAGAAGGTCGCCAGATGGCCAGCCTCTTCGAACCGGAGGTTGCCTCCGGAGAAGGCGTGACTCAGGCTGAACAGCCACAACAGCCACAACAGCCACAACAGCCAGTGTCTTCTGTCATCAATGATAAGAAGTCAGATGCAGGTGTGAGTGTTCCGGCAGGGGGGATCGAGCAGGAGCTGAAAATGAAACCGGAAGAAGAGATGGAACAGCAACTGCCACCCGGGATCAGTGAATCCGGTGAAGTGGTGGATATGGCCGCTTATGAGGCATGGCAACAGGAAAATCATCCGGACATCCAGCAGCATATGCAGCGTCGTGAAGAGGTGAACATTAATGTGCACCGGGAGCGCGGGGAGGATGTTGAGCCGGGAGATGATTTCTGATGTTGAGTTTCAGCGTTGTTAAATCGGCAGGCAGTGCCGGAAACTATTACACCGACAAGGATAATTACTATGTGCTGGGCAGCATGGGAGAACGCTGGGCTGGTCAGGGGGCTGAACAGCTTGGGCTGCAGGGCAGCGTCGATAAGGATGTTTTTACCCGTCTTCTGGAGGGCAGGCTGCCGGACGGGGCGGATTTAAGCCGCATGCAGGATGGCAGTAATAAGCATCGTCCCGGCTACGACCTGACCTTCTCCGCCCCCAAAAGTGTCTCCATGATGGCCATGCTCGGGGGGGATAAACGTCTTATTGATGCACATAACCAGGCCGTGGATTTTGCTGTCCGTCAGGTGGAGGCGCTGGCTTCCACACGGGTGATGACGGACGGACAGTCAGAAACGGTGCTGACCGGTAATCTGGTGATGGCACTGTTTAACCATGACACCAGTCGCGATCAGGACCCACAGTTACACACGCATGTAGTGGTGGCTAATGTCACGCAGCATAACGGCGAGTGGAAGACACTGAGCAGTGACAAAGTGGGGAAAACCGGATTTTCCGAGAACGTGCTAGCGAACCGGATTGCGTTCGGGAAAATATATCAGAGTGAGTTACGTCAGCGCGTTGAGGCGCTGGGTTATGAAACCGAAGTGGTCGGTAAGCACGGTATGTGGGAGATGCCGGGCGTACCGGTGGAGGCCTTTTCCAGTCGTTCACAGGCTATCAGGGAGGCCGTCGGTGAAGACGCCTCGCTGAAATCCCGGGATGTGGCGGCACTGGATACGCGAAAATCCAAACAGCACGTCGATCCGGAAATCAGAATGGCTGAATGGATGCAGACGCTGAAGGAAACCGGGTTCGACATCCGGGCATATCGTGACGCGGCGGATCAGCGTGCGGAGATCCGCACGCAGGCGCCCGGGCCTGCTTCACAGGACGGGCCGGATGTGCAGCAGGCGGTGACACAGGCGATTGCCGGATTAAGTGAACGAAAAGTGCAGTTCACGTATACGGACGTGCTGGCCAGGACGGTCGGCATACTGCCGCCGGAAAATGGTGTGATTGAACGGGCACGCGCCGGTATCGATGAGGCCATCAGCCGTGAGCAGCTTATCCCCCTCGACCGTGAGAAGGGGCTGTTCACATCAGGAATTCATGTGCTCGATGAGCTGTCCGTCCGGGCACTCAGTCGTGACATCATGAAACAGAACCGGGTGACCGTACATCCGGAGAAAAGTGTCCCCCGGACGGCTGGTTACAGCGATGCGGTCAGTGTTCTGGCACAGGACCGTCCGTCGCTGGCCATTGTGTCCGGGCAGGGCGGTGCAGCCGGGCAGCGTGAGCGGGTGGCTGAACTGGTCATGATGGCCCGGGAGCAGGGGCGGGAGGTGCAGATTATCGCTGCTGACCGTCGCTCGCAGATGAACCTGAAGCAGGATGAACGGCTGTCCGGTGAGCTGATAACCGGACGTCGTCAGCTGCAGGAGGGCATGGTCTTCACGCCGGGCAGTACTGTTATCGTCGACCAGGGCGAAAAACTCTCCCTGAAAGAGACGTTAACCCTGCTGGACGGTGCCGCACGTCATAACGTACAGGTCCTGATAACCGACAGCGGGCAGCGAACCGGTACAGGCAGTGCGCTGATGGCCATGAAGGATGCCGGGGTGAACACGTATCGCTGGCAGGGCGGAGAACAGCGACCGGCAACCATCATCAGTGAACCGGACCGGAATGTCCGCTATGACCGGCTGGCCGGAGATTTTGCGGCCAGCGTGAAAGCCGGAGAAGAGAGCGTGGCACAGGTCAGCGGGGTACGGGAACAGGCCATACTGACACAGGCCATTCGCAGTGAGCTGAAAACACAGGGCGTGCTCGGACACCCGGAGGTGACCATGACCGCCCTGTCACCGGTCTGGCTGGACAGCCGGAGCCGTTATCTGCGGGATATGTACCGACCGGGGATGGTGATGGAGCAGTGGAACCCGGAGACACGCAGTCATGACCGCTATGTTATCGACCGGGTGACGGCGCAGAGTCACAGCCTGACCCTGCGGGATGCGCAGGGCGAAACGCAGGTGGTGCGTATTTCCTCCCTGGACAGCAGCTGGTCGCTGTTCCGGCCGGAAAAAATGCCGGTGGCAGACGGCGAGCGACTGAGGGTGACAGGGAAAATTCCCGGACTCCGCGTCTCCGGCGGTGACCGCCTGCAGGTGGCATCCGTCAGTGAAGATGCGATGACGGTTGTTGTGCCGGGGCGGGCTGAACCGGCCACCCTGCCTGTGGCTGATTCACCGTTCACGGCACTGAAGCTGGAGAACGGCTGGGTGGAAACGCCCGGGCATTCCGTCAGTGACAGTGCGACGGTGTTTGCCTCCGTCACACAGATGGCAATGGACAACGCCACCCTGAACGGTCTGGCCCGCAGCGGTCGTGATGTCCGGCTGTATTCCTCACTGGATGAAACCCGTACTGCGGAAAAACTTGCCCGCCATCCCTCCTTTACGGTGGTTTCTGAGCAGATAAAGGCGCGGGCCGGTGAGACATCGCTGGAAACCGCTATCAGTCTGCAGAAAACCGGGCTGCACACGCCGGCACAGCAGGCCATTCATCTGGCCCTTCCTGTGCTGGAAAGTAAAAACCTGGCCTTCAGCATGGTGGACCTGCTGACAGAGGCGAAGTCGTTTGCTGCAGAAGGAACCGGTTTTACTGAACTGGGAGGGGAAATCAATGCGCAGATAAAACGCGGTGACTTACTGTATGTGGATGTGGCAAAAGGCTATGGCACAGGCCTGCTGGTTTCCCGTGCGTCGTATGAGGCAGAAAAAAGTATTCTTCGCCATATTCTCGAAGGTAAGGAGGCGGTCACGCCGCTGATGGAGAGAGTACCCGGCGAACTCATGGAGACGTTAACGTCGGGACAGCGTGCCGCCACCCGTATGATACTGGAAACGTCCGACCGTTTCACGGTGGTACAGGGTTATGCCGGTGTGGGTAAGACCACACAGTTCCGGGCGGTGATGTCAGCCGTGAACATGCTGCCGGCGAGTGAGCGTCCCCGAGTTGTGGGGCTGGGGCCCACGCACCGTGCGGTCGGTGAGATGCGCAGCGCCGGCGTGGATGCACAGACGCTGGCGTCCTTTCTGCATGACACGCAGCTGCAGCAGCGCAGCGGAGAAACGCCGGATTTCAGCAACACGCTGTTCCTGCTCGATGAGAGCTCAATGGTGGGCAATACCGACATGGCACGGGCATACGCCCTGATTGCGGCCGGTGGCGGTCGTGCCGTGGCCAGTGGTGACACGGACCAGCTGCAGGCCATCGCGCCCGGTCAGCCTTTCCGTCTCCAGCAGACGCGCAGTGCTGCCGATGTGGTCATCATGAAGGAGATTGTGCGTCAGACGCCGGAACTGCGGGAGGCGGTATACAGCCTGATTAACCGGGATGTGGAAAGGGCACTGTCCGGGCTTGAGAGTGTGAAACCGTCTCAGGTTCCCCGTCAGGAGGGCGCATGGGCACCGGAGCACTCCGTGACGGAGTTCAGTCACAGCCAGGAAGCGAAACTGGCAGAAGCGCAGCAGAAGGCGATGCTGAAAGGTGAGACTTTTCCGGATGTCCCCATGACACTGTATGAAGCCATTGTCCGCGACTATACCGGCAGGACACCGGAAGCACGGGAGCAGACGCTGATTGTCACGCACCTGAATGAGGACCGGCGCGTACTGAACAGCATGATTCATGATGCACGGGAAAAGGCCGGTGAGCTGGGGAAAGAGCAGGTCATGGTGCCTGTCCTGAACACAGCGAATATACGTGACGGGGAGCTGCGTCGTCTCTCCACCTGGGAGAATAACCCGGATGCCCTTGCCCTGGTGGATAGTGTGTATCACCGGATTGCCGGTATCAGCAAGGATGACGGGCTGATAACCCTGGAGGATGCGGAAGGTAACACGCGGCTGATTTCGCCCCGGGAGGCGGTGGCTGAAGGTGTCACACTGTACACCCCGGACAAAATCCGGGTGGGGACCGGCGACCGGATGCGCTTCACGAAGAGTGACCGGGAGCGCGGTTATGTGGCCAACAGCGTCTGGACGGTGACAGCGGTTTCCGGTGACAGTGTCACGCTGTCAGACGGACAGCAGACCCGGGTGATTCGCCCCGGCCAGGAGCGGGCAGAGCAACATATTGACCTGGCTTATGCCATCACCGCCCACGGTGCGCAGGGGGCGAGTGAAACCTTTGCCATCGCGCTTGAAGGCACGGAAGGTAACCGGAAACTGATGGCCGGCTTTGAGTCAGCCTACGTGGCCCTGTCGCGTATGAAGCAGCATGTGCAGGTGTACACCGATAACCGTCAGGGCTGGACGGATGCCATTAACAATGCCGTACAGAAAGGAACTGCCCACGATGTGCTGGAGCCGAAACCGGACCGGGAGGTCATGAATGCGCAGCGGCTGTTCAGTACGGCACGGGAACTGCGGGACGTGGCGGCAGGCCGTGCCGTTCTCCGTCAGGCAGGGCTGGCCGGGGGAGACAGCCCTGCACGGTTTATTGCACCGGGACGTAAATATCCGCAGCCGTATGTGGCACTGCCGGCGTTTGACCGTAACGGCAAGTCAGCTGGTATCTGGCTGAACCCACTGACCACGGATGACGGAAACGGGCTGCGGGGATTCAGTGGTGAAGGACGGGTGAAAGGCAGCGGGGATGCGCAGTTCGTGGCCCTGCAGGGCAGCCGTAACGGAGAGAGCCTGCTGGCTGATAATATGCAGGATGGCGTCCGGATTGCCCGTGATAATCCTGACAGCGGTGTGGTGGTGAGAATTGCCGGTGAAGGTCGTCCGTGGAATCCCGGTGCCATCACCGGTGGCCGCGTGTGGGGGGATATCCCGGATAACAGCGTCCAGCCGGGGGCCGGAAATGGCGAACCGGTCACGGCAGAGGTACTGGCACAGCGGCAGGCTGAAGAGGCCATCCGCCGTGAAACGGAACGCCGCGCAGATGAAATTGTCAGGAAAATGGCAGAGAACAAACCTGACCTGCCGGATGGCAAAACAGAGCTGGCTGTCAGGGATATTGCCGGACAGGAGCGTGACCGGTCTGCCATATCTGAACGGGAAACCGCACTGCCGGAGAGTGTGCTGCGTGAATCACAACGGGAGCGGGAAGCGGTCCGGGAGGTTGCCCGGGAAAATCTGCTGCAGGAGCGTCTGCAGCAGATGGAGCGGGATATGGTTCGTGACCTGCAGAAAGAGAAAACCCTGGGCGGAGACTGATACAGGAAGACAAACACTGATGACAACGGATAACACGAACACGACACGTAACGATTCACTGGCTGCACGGACCGATACCTGGTTGCAGTCGTTTCTGGTCTGGTCACCCGGACAGCGGGATATCATCAAAACGGTGGCGCTGGTGCTGATGGTACTGGACCACATCAATCTGATATTCCAGCTGAAGCAGGAATGGATGTTTCTGGCCGGGCGAGGAGCCTTTCCGCTGTTTGCCCTGGTGTGGGGGCTGAATCTGTCCCGTCATGCGCATATCCGGCAACCGGCCATTAACCGGCTGTGGGGATGGGGAATTATTGCCCAGTTCGCATATTATCTGGCCGGCTTTCCCTGGTATGAGGGGAATATCCTGTTTGCCTTTGCAGTGGCGGCACAGGTGCTGACGTGGTGTGAAACGCGCAGTGGGTGGCGTACAGCAGCGGCCATTCTTCTGATGGCCCTGTGGGGGCCTTTGTCCGGCACCAGTTACGGCATTGCCGGGCTGCTGATGCTGGCGGTCAGTTACCGACTGTACCGGGCGGAAGACAGAGCGGAACGTCTGGCGCTGCTTGCATGCCTGCTGGCCGTTATTCCGGCACTTAACCTTGCCTCCAGTGATGCAGCGGCGGTGGCCGGTCTTGTAATGACGGTGCTGACCGTTGGTCTGGTGTCGTGTGCAGGAAAATCATTACCCCGTTTCTGGCCCGGGGATTTTTTCCCGGTATTCTACGCCTGTCATCTGGCTGTGCTGGGCGTTCTGGCGTTGTGACTGGTATGATACTGACGCTGATTCTGATTATTAATAAACAACATAACACAGGATATTTATGAAAATTACGGATCACAAACTCTCTGAAGGTATTGCCCTGACATTTCGTGTTCCTGAAGGAAATATAAAACATCCTTTGATTATCTTATGCCATGGGTTTTGCGGTATCAGGAATGTTCTGCTCCCTTGCTTTGCGAATGCCTTCACAGAAGCAGGATTCGCAACGATTACTTTTGATTATCGAGGCTTCGGTGAGAGTGATGGAGAACGAGGGCGTCTGGTTCCTGCAATGCAGACCGAAGATATTATTTCAGTTATCAATTGGGCAGAAAAGCAGGAATGTATTGATAATCAGCGTATTGGGTTATGGGGAACATCGCTGGGAGGGGGGCATGTCTTCAGTGCAGCTGCGCAGGACCAACGCGTAAAATGTATTGTCAGCCAGCTGGCTTTTGCTGACGGTGATGTTCTGGTTACCGGAGAGATGAATGAATCGGAGAGAGCGTCTTTTCTGTCCACGCTGAATAAAATGGCAGAGAAGAAGAAAAACACCGGGAAAGAGATGTTTGTGGGGGTTACCCGGGTACTGAGTGATAATGAATCAAAGGTATTCTTCGAGAAGGTAAAAGGTCAGTATCCTGAAATGGATATAAAAATACCTTTCCTTACGGTTATGGAGACGTTGCAATATAAACCGGCAGAGAGCGCAGCCAAAGTACAGTGCCCAGTTTTGATTGTTATTGCCGGCCAGGATAGTGTTAATCCACCAGAACAGGGAAAAGCCTTATATGATGCTGTTGCTTCTGGTACTAAGGAATTATACGAGGAAGCTGACGCATGCCATTATGATATTTATGAAGGCGCGTTTTTTGAACGTGTGGCGGCAGTACAGACGCAATGGTTTAAAAAACATCTTTAATTGTCGGTATTAATATGTCAGAGGTCGTTGAGGTCAGCTTAATATCATAGTGAGTAGTTTCAACGACCTGGAGGACATATTTTCACAAAGGTCAGGGCAATCATGACAGAGCAGAAACGACCGGTACTGACACTGAAACGGAAAACGGAAGGGGAAACACCGACCCGGAGCCGGAAAACCATCATCAATGTCACCACGCCACCAAAATGGAAGGTGAAAAAGCAGAAACTGGCGGAGAAGGCTGCCCGGGAAGCAGAGCTGACAGCAAAAAAAGCGCAGGCCAGACAGGCGCTGTCCATTTATCTGAACCTGCCCTCGCTGGATGAGGCCGTGAACACCCTGAAACCCTGGTGGCCGGGATTATTTGACGGTGACACACCCCGACTTCTGGCCTGCGGTATCCGGGACGTGTTACTGGAAGACGTGGCGCAGCGGAATATCCCGCTCTCGCATAAAAAACTGCGCAGGGCGCTGAAGGCCATCACCCGTTCAGAAAGCTATCTGTGTGCCATGAAAGCCGGTGCCTGCCGGTATGACACGGAAGGGTATGTGACGGAGCATATTTCTCAGGAGGAAGAAGTGTATGCGGCAGAGCGTCTGGATAAAATCCGCCGCCAGAACCGGATAAAGGCAGAACTTCAGGCCGTGCTTGATGAACAATAAAAAAGCCTCCTTCACACTAAAGGAGGCGGAAAAATAAGGCTTCTCTGAAACCTTCTTCCATACCCGGCAGAAGAAGGTTATAAAAATTTATAACACATTCACCGGCCTGGATTAAAGGGGGAAGGAAAATGAACGGAACAGGGCGTGATTCGCAAAACTCCGGGGTATGGCGCTACCGGCAGGTCGGACGCCGGGCTGTCCGGCTGGAAGTCAGGGGGGACTGGCCGGGAGCCGCTGAGGCATGGCTACGGGCTGCGCAGTCTGCTCCCCGGACAGACTGGCAGCAGTTTGCCCGAAAAAGGGCTGAACACTGCCACCGGCGCTGCCGGGGAAGGGTGTAACGAAAAAGCAGCCTTCATTACTCCAGGGATTCAGAAGGCTGAATAATGCATGAGATTTGCTTTTTTTAATATCCGGTCGGGAAGTATGACCGGACAGTTCTGAGTAGCACAGAGTTTTTTCCGTATTAAGTCGTGATTTTATATTTTGTGATTAATTTCACAAAATAAGGTGTTATTCAGTGTGTGCTGCGATATTCAGGATTACCTGAAATACAGGTGCCATTTATCTGATATGGAGAATAACATGAGGAAATATATTCCACTGGTATTATTTATCTTTTCATGGCCGGTATTGTGTGCAGATATTCATGGACGGGTTGTTCGTGTACTGGACGGTGATACCATCGAGGTCATGGACTCACGGAAGGCAGTGCGGATCAGGCTGATAAATATTGATGCACCGGAAAAGAAACAGGATTATGGCCGGTGGTCAACGGAAATGATGAAATCACTGGTTGCAGGAAAAACGGTTACCGTCACATATTTTCAGCGAGATCGTTATGGTCGTATTCTCGGGCAGGTTTATGCACCAGACGGAATGAATGTTAATCAGTTTATGGTCCGGGCCGGGGCTGCCTGGGTATATGAGCAGTACAACACAGATCCCGTGCTGCCTGTCCTTCAGAACGAAGCCAGACAACAAAAACGTGGGCTCTGGTCAGATGCTGATCCGGTTCCCCCCTGGATATGGAGACACCGTAAATAAAGCGATGGCAATCTTATCATTCATCTGTTCTCAGCGGGAATAAAAATGGCAAAAACAAAACAGGAATGGCTGTATCAGTTACGGCGATGTTCATCAGTCAATACGCTGGAAAAAATCATTCATAAAAACAGAGACAGTTTATCGACCAGTGAACGTGAATCATTTAATTCAGCAGCAGACCACCGGTTAGCGGAATTAATCACCGGAAAGTTATATGGCAGGATACCAAAAGAGATATGGAAATATGTAAGGTAATAATTCAGCAATAATTAATTACCAGGAGCAGATAAACAATGAAGCTGATTATTTTTATTCTCATTGTTCTGATTATTGCAGCGTTACTTATCCGGATTATCCTCAGAAGTGTAAATCAGCATTCTCCTTTGCTGATGCAATTGCATGCGGCAGGTATACGGACCGGTGATGCAGAGCGAATACTGTCCGGCGGTGAATACTGGCAACGTCAGAAGACGCTGCTGACAGAAAGGGAAGTCAGTTTTATGAAAGGACTGTTCAGAATTGTGGATATGAAGCGGTGGTATCTGTGTCCGCAGGTACGGGTCGCAGATATCGTCCAGCTGAACGGGAATATCCGGCCACGATCACGCCAGTGGTGGCAGTTATTCAGGATGGTGTCTCAGTGGCATGTTGATGTGGTTATCGTTGAGCGGCGTTCGTTCAGTATTGTTGCAGCAGTAGAGCTGGATGATGCCAGCCATTTACGACCTGAACGCAGACGCCGGGATATTCTTCTGGAAGAGGTTCTGAGGCAGGCTGGTATTCCGTTGCTCAGAAGCCACGATGCCAGAAAACTGCTGCAGATGACCGGAGAATGGCTGAATACAACAGGGGCTGCCCAGCAGTCACCGGAACATCGTAGCTGACGCCTTCGCGTTGCTCAGTTGTCCAACCCCGGAAACGGGAAAAAGCAAGTTTTCCCCGCTCCCGGCGTTTCCATAACTGAAAACCATACTATTTCACAGTTTAAATCACATTAAACGACAGTAATCCCCGTTGATTTGTGCGCCAACACAGATCTTCGTCACAATTCTCAAGTCGCTGATTTCAAAAAACTGTAGTATCCTCTGCGAAACGATCCCTGTTTGAGTATTGAGGAGGCGAGATGTCGCAGATCGAAAATGCAGTAACTTCCTCACCGAAACGCATTTACAGAAAAGGTAATCCGTTAACCGGAGCCGAGAAACAACGCATATCTGTTTCCCGGAAAAAGGGGACACATAAAGCGATTAATGTTTTCATCCAGAGTGAACTCAAAGATGATTTGACACAGCTTTGTAAGGATTCGGGCTTAACTCAAAAAGAAATGATAGAGCACTGGATTTTGAAAGAAAAAGCTGCGATGACTGATGCGAATAGAAAGTAACTAAGTTACCTTCTTGAACATTTGAATTGCGGATGCTAGATTACTGATCGTTTAAGGAATTTTGTGGCTGGCCACGCCGTAAGGTGGCAGGGAACTGGTTCTGATGTGGATTTACAGGAGCCAGAAAAGTGAAAACCCCGATAATCTTCTCTAACTTTGGCGAGTACGAAAGATTAACGGGGCTAACAAGAAACTGCATAGAAGCTGTTGCTCTATGCGGGGAGTATAGTTATATGCCCGGAAAAGTTCAAGACTTCTTTCTGTGCTCACTCCTTCTGTGCAACATAAGTGCAGGAAGGTGTGACTGATCTTCAACAAACGTATTACCGCCAGGTAAAGAACCCGAATCCGGTGTTTACACCCCGTAAAGGTGCCGGAACGCTGAAGTTCTGCGAAAAACTGATGGAAAAGGCGGTGGGCTTCACCTCCCGTTTTGATTTCGCCATTCATGTGGCGCATGCCCGTTCGCGTGGTCTGCGCCGGCGCATGCCACCGGTGCTGCGTCGACGTGCCATTGATGCGCTGCTGCAGGGGCTGTGTTTCCACTATGACCCGCTGGCCAACCGCGTCCAGTGCTCCATCACCACGCTGGCCATTGAGTGCGGACTGGCGACAGAGTCCGGTGCCGGAAAACTCTCCATCACCCGTGCCACCCGTGCCCTGACGTTCCTGGCTGAGCTGGGGTTGATTACCTACCAGACGGAATATGACCCGCTTATCGGCTGCTACATTCCGACCGACATCACGTTCACACCGGCACTGTTTGCCGCTCTCGATGTGTCTGAGGATGCGGTGGCAGCTGCGCGCCGCAGTCGTGTTGAATGGGAAAACAGACAGCGCAAAAAGCAGGGGCTGGATACCCTGGGTATGGATGAGCTGATAGCGAAAGCCTGGCGTTTTGTGCGTGAGCGTTTCCGCAGTTACCAGACAGAGCTTAAGTCCCGTGGAATAAAACGTGCCCGTGCGCGTCGTGATGCGAACAGGGAACGTCAGGATATCGTCACCCTGGTGAAACGGCAGCTGACGCGTGAAATCTCGGAAGGGCGCTTCTCTGCCAGTCGTGAGGCGGTAAAACGTGAAGTGGAGCGTCGTGTGAAGGAGCGCATGATTCTGTCACGTAACCGCAATTACAGCCGGCTGGCCACCGCTTCCCCCTGAAAGTGACCTCCTCAGAATAATCCGGCACGCGCCGGAGGCTTCCGCACGTCTGAAGCCCGCCAGCGCACAAAAAATCAGCACCACATACAAAAAACAATCTCATGATCCAGCTTCTGGTGCATCCGGTCCCCCCTGTTTTCGATACAAAACACGCCTCACTGACGGGTAATTTTGCTTATCCACATATAACTGCAAGGGACTTCCCCATAAGGTTACAACCGTTCATGTCATAAAGCGCCAGCCGCCAGCCTTACAGGGTGCAATGTATCTTTTAAACACCTGTTTATATCTCCTTTAAACTACTTAATTACATTCATTTAAAAAGAAAACCTGTTCACTGCCTGTCCTGTGGACAGACAGATATGCACCTCCCACCGCAAGCGGCGGGCCCCAACCGGAGCCATTTTAGTTACAACACTCAAATACAAGCACCGGGAAAACCCCAGTCCAGCGCAGAACTGAAACCACAAAGCCCCTCCTCATAACTGAAAAGCGGCCCCGCCCCGGCCCGAAGGGCCGGAACAGAGTCGCTTTTAATTATGAATGTTGTAACTATACTCCGTCATCGCTGTCAGTGTTCTGGCTGGAAGTCCTCAGTACACGCTCGTAAGCGGCCCTGACGGCCCGCTAACGCGGAGATACGCCCCGACTTCGGGTAAACCCTCGTCGGGACCACTCCGACCGCGCACAGAAGCTCTCTCATGGCTGAAA
>OCJT01000221.1_pt1 | contig 16785 bp, 12 predicted proteins | sample 1480881 | NCBI WGS metagenome assembly OCJT01 (sample SAMN05301497, study PRJEB22388) | human gut metagenome | isolation source: Infant 2 DOL 19 gut | host: Homo sapiens | place: USA: Pittsburgh, Magee-Womens Hospital of UPMC | collected 2013/2014 | reverse complement strand
TCTCTATTAATTTCTCTTAAAATTGCATCTCTAATAAGTTGATCATTTTGTTCTACAACATAGGTTTGAATAGGATATCTATTCTCTGGTGGTGTCTCTATTACAGAAATATCTCTTACCCCTGTAAGTGACATATGAAGAGTTCTAGGTATTGGCGTTGCACTTAAAGTAAGAACATCAACATTCTTCTTAAAACTCTTAATCTTTTCTTTTTGAGCTACCCCAAATCTTTGCTCTTCATCCACAATAAGAAGACCTAAATCCTTAAACTGAATATCTTTAGAAACAAGTCTATGAGTACCTATTAATATATCAACATTTCCTTCTTTTAAAGCTTTTAAAGTTTCTGTTTGTTGCTTCTTAGTCCTAAATCTACTTATCATATCAATAGTTATAGGGAATCCTGCAAATCTTTTTTTCATATTCTTATAATGTTGCTCTGCTAATATTGTTGTAGGAACTAAAAATGCTACTTGTTTTCCTTCCATTACGGCCTTAAATGCGGCTCTAATAGCAACCTCAGTTTTTCCATAACCAACATCACCACAAAGCAATCTATCCATAACTTTGTTTGCTTCCATATCACTCTTTATATCTTCAATAGCTGATAATTGGTCTGGTGTTTCTTCATATGGAAATTCATCTTCAAATTGCTTTTGCCATTGAGTATCCTTTGAGAATTTATATCCCTTTACAGTAGATCTCTCAGCATATAATTTTACTAAATCACCAGCTATGTCATTTATGGACTTTCTTACCTTAGCCTTAGCCTTTTGCCACTCATTTCCTCCTAATTTACTTATCTTAGGAGAGGCACTATCTGATCCAATATATTTTTGAACTAAATCTAATTGTTCAACTGGTACATATAACTTATCACCTTTTGAATATTCAATATCCAAATAGTCTCTTTTATGTCCTTGAACTTCTATTTGTTTTATACCTTTATAGACACCTATACCACTATTTACATGAACTACATAATCTCCAGGCTTTAACTCAGCAAAACTCTTAATTTTAGATACACCTTTTGATTTTTTTCTCTTAGTTTTTTTAGCTCTTTTACCCTCACCAAAAACACTTTTATCTGATATTAAACAAAGTTTTATATCAGGGTACTCAAATCCTTTATTCTGCTCTCCAAAAGTTATTACAACTTCTCCATTATTTATTTCATCAACATCATCTTTATATACACTCTCTATCTCTAACTCTCTTAAAGTGTTTACTAATCTTTCTCCTCTTGGTCTTGTTCCTGAAAGTATTAAAGTTCTAAATCCATTTTTCTTATTCTCTTTTATATCATCTATAAGCATATCAAGCTGACCTTGATATCCACTTTTAGTACTTTGTTTCACTTCAACTTTGTTGAAAGCTTCTATAAATCCACCATCTCCAAAAGGAGCTAAATTTATTACTTTATTCCCCTTAAATGATTCTTCTACCACTTCAGCACTTAAGCTTAAATTAATTTGAGAAGGTAATATGCTTCCTCTTTCTAGAAAAGCTTCATAGTTTTCAGTAAACTCAAATACAGTACTTTCTAACTTTCCCTTACATCTTTTAGCATCATCAATTATAAAGGTATAATTATTTAAATAATCGAATAATGTTGCTGGTTTATCAAAGAAAAATGGGAGATAACTATCTATAGTTTCAAAACTCCAATTTTCTTGTAGTGATTCTATGTTTCTTTCTATTAATTTTCTAAGTCTCTCTTTTACTTCCTTATCAGAAACTTTCTTTTCAAATTCAGAAAGTTCTTTTCTCATCTTTTCTATAGCATGTTCTATAGTTTCTTTACTTAATATAACTTCCTTAGCAGGGAATATTTCTGCCCTCTTTACCTTTTCTATACTTCTTTGTGATTCTACATTAAAGGTTCTAATAGAATCAACTTCATCTCCAAATAACTCTATTCTAAAAGGATTAGCAGAATTAGGAGGAAATACATCTAATATTCCTCCTCTTAATGAAAATTCACCTTTTCCTTCAACTGTTTCTAATCTTTCATAACCTGATTCAATAAGTTTATGAGAAATCTCTTTAAAATCGACTTCATCTCCAACTTTAATTTTTAATATATGACTTTTATAAAGCTCCTTAGGTGTATAAGTTGCTGCAAAAGCATCTATAGACGTAACTATAATTTTTTTAGTGCTTCTTAGCATTTCCTTTATAACCTTTAACCTTGCCCATCTTAAATCTCCAGAAATAGCATCTATATTGTAAAACACAATCTCTCTTGAAGGTAAATAATACACATTAGGTAAGTAAAAAGATAAATCCTCATATATATTTCTAGCTTCAATATCATTATGCGTAACAACAACTATAGGCTTATCTGATTCCTCATATATACCATTTATAAAATATGATTTTCCCGAATCAGATAAACCATTTATCATTACTGGATAATTTCCGCTTTCCATAAAAGATTTAACCTTTTGAAAAGCCTCACTATTTAATAAGGGAGCCATTAACCCCTGTAACCTCAATCTAAACACCACCATTCTAAAATAAATAAACTATTCTATATTAACTCCATTAAATTTATTCATTGATTCCTTAGCATCATTTTTTACAATTTCAACTATTGCATCACTTACTACTGGAATAACCTTTTCTATATGTTCCCTATCTTCCTTTGAGAATTTTCCTAAAACGTGATTTACTAGCTAATCTATAGGTTGACCTACCGCCACTTTAACCCTTGGGAATTTATCTCCACCAAGATTTTGTATTATGCTCTTGATTCCATTATGCCCACCAGCACTACCTTTTTCTCTTATTCTTAATCTTCCTATATCTAAACTTATATCATCATAAACTACTATTATTTCATCATCTTCTAACTTATAAAAGTTAGCAAGTTCTCTTATGCTTTCTCCACTTAAATTCATATATGTTAAAGGTTTTAATAAAATAACCTTTTTATTCTCTATAAATCCTTCACCGCAAATACCTTTAAATTTTTCCCTATTTACATCAATATTATACTTATTTGCCATATAATCAATTACATCAAATCCAATGTTATGTCTAGTTTGCTCATATTGTTTTCCCGGATTTCCTAATCCAACTATTAAAATCATATTAACCTCCATGTTGATTAAATTCTTAATTTTTAATTAAATCATTCTTTAATTATACTTTTACTATTAATATAAAACAATAAAAAACCCCTCACTAAATTATGTGAAGGGTTATATTCTTTTAATCAATTTAAAGTTACAGAAATATCCTTTGTGGTATCTCCTCTTATAACTTTAAGTTTAATTATGTCACCTACAGAATGTTTTTTCAATAAGTCAGCTAAGCTTTCTATATTCTTAACCTTCTCATTATCAGCTTCAACTATTATATCAGTTGGTTTTATTCCTGCATTAAAGGCATTGCTACCTTTATCAACATCTTCTACATAAATTCCATAAATATTGCTCTTTTCATCTGCAACAGTAGATCCTGTAACTCCTAAGGTTACGCTTGCAGTTACGCCACCTTTTCTTATTATAGAATCTGCTATTCTTAAAGCATCATTTATTTCTAAGGCATAATATATTCCTGGTTTAGAAAATTTATTAGTAAAATATAAACTATTTATACCAATAACAACTCCATTATAGTCACATAATATACCACTATTATTATCTGAATTTATTAAAGAATTAGTTTCTATAAGATCAAAGACCTTAGAATCAGAATGACCTTCTTCTCCTACGCTTGTTTTCTTTATAGGCGCACTAACTATTCCATTAGATACAAAACCTACAGGTTCCTCACTTGTTGTATTTCCCAAGGTTGCAACTTTTTCGCCTATTTCTAGAACCTCTAATTCTGATGTTGAAATACTTTTTAATCCATTAGCCCCTATTTTTAATACTGCAATGTCAGTATCCTTATCAAATCCAACAATTCTAGCCTCAAAAGGACTTATATCATTACTTGATATTTTTACATAGACTTTTGAAAAATCCTTTATTGCACTATAACTAGTTATTATGTATCCATCTGTTCTTATGATAGATCCAGTAACATTTTTACCATCATCTTTTCCTATAGCTAAGTTATTACTATCATCACCGATTGTAACTAAACTACATCCTGATTTATTTACTAAATTAGTTATATCATATCTACCATCTTTTATTTCATTTAAAAGATTTGCTTTTTGCTCTTTCATGGTTAAATCTTTAGTATAGTGTTTAAAGGCAATAAAACTCACTAAAACAACTAGAATAACAAAACTAACTAACTTTAATAAGCTCTTTATCCAAAACCTTTTTTTATCCTTTTTAATAACTATATTGTCATAGTTTTTTTCATTTACTCCATGGAGATCCTTCCCCTTTTTAGAGTTCTTAAAAAAATTCCCCATAAAGACCCCCTATGCAATACTTATTTAACTTTAGTTAAAGTAAAATTAAATCTAACACCTTTTATTTCACCATTTTTATCTTTGACATTTTCAGCCCAAATATCTTCTTCTAGTTGCAGTATTATATTTCTCACAATAGATAATCCTAACCCTGTACTAGTTTTATTACTTCTTGCCTTGTCAACTTTATAAAATCTATCCCAAATATGAGTTAAATCATATTCATCTATTCCTTTACTAGTGTTAAATATGCTAACAATAATCTTACTTCCCTTTGTTTTAGTTGATATTTTAACTTCACCATTTTCATCACAGTATTTTATAGCATTATCAACTAAGTTAGTAACAACCTGTATTAATCTATCATTGTCTCCATAAACATATAATTTTTCGCTCTCTAATAGAACTTCAATTTTTATATTTTTACTTGCAGCCTTTTGATTCATCTTTAATACAGTTGTCTCTATAATTCTATTTAATTCTAACTCACTTATATTAAACTCTAGTTTTCCAGCCTGCATAGCAGATAAATCTAGTAAGTCATTTATAAGTCTAGTTAATCTACTTATCTCATCATTTACTATAACAAGATAATATTCTTCTTTATCTTTAGGAATAACCCCATCTAATATGGCAGTTATGAAGCCCTTAATCGATGTCATTGGTGATCTTAACTCATGAGATACATTAGATATAAATTCCCTTCTATTTAGTTCTGCCTCCTCAATAGAAGTTGCCATTATATTAAATGATTCCGCTAACTCACCGACCTCATCATCATAAGAAACATTAACTCTATTTCCAATTTCTCCGTTAGCAATCTTTTTAGCAGCATTATTTATAACTTTTAAAGGTTTTATGATTATCTTTTTTGAAATAAAATATATTGCTAATCCAGAAAAAATTATAGCTATAGCTACACACATCCATACAATTTGATTAATTCTAACAAGAGAATCTGATAAAGCACTTAAAGGAGTAACTATTGAAACAGCTCCTGTAAATACCCCCTTGTAGAAGATAGGTTTAGAATATATAAATTCATTTTTTTTCTTCTGCTCTATGGGAATATTTTCCTTTAATGTTTTCATATCATTATCATCTATTTTTGTGCGTTTTAAATAATCATATTTTTCATTAGAAACTGAATATATGTAACCATAACTATCAATTAAATAAATATCTGCTTTTAATGAATCTCCTATAAATGATATAGATTTATCTAATTCACCTAAAGTAGTTTCACTATTCATAAATGAATTTACAACTTGTTCTATAACTTCCGCTTCTCCAGATAAAGTTTTTAATCTTTCTTGATAATATTCTTCTCTAAACAAGCTAGAAAGTATTATACCTACAATAAAGAAAGTAATGCATATTGTTACGCTTAGTGTTAAGATTAACTTTGGAACTAAGCCACGACATCTCATTATTTCACCTCAAATTTATACCCAACACCCCAAACAGTTTCAAGTTGCCAGTCTTCTCCACCGTTTAATTTTTCTCTTAATCTCTTTATGTGAACATCAACAGTTCTTGAATCACCTGGGTAATCATATCCCCAAACTTCACATAATAATTGATCTCTTGTGAAAACTTTATTCTTGTTACTTGCAAGATAGTGTAAAAGTTCAAATTCTTTAGGTGGAGTCTTAACTTCTTCTCCGTTGTATATAACTTTATATGAGTTAGCATCTATAGTTAAACCTGGGAAGTTTAATACTACATTATCTGGCTCTTCTCCTGAATATCTTCTCATAACCGCTTTTACTCTAGCTAATAATTCTTTTGGTTCAAAAGGTTTAACTACATAGTCATCTGCACCGATTTCTAAAGCTAATACCTTATCAAAAGTTTCTCCTTTAGCAGTTAACATTATTACTGGAACGTTACTATCTTTTCTTATCCACTTTAATACTTCCATTCCATCAATTCCAGGTAGCATCATATCTAATACAACTAGGTTAGGGCTAAAGTTAACAAATTCTTCTTTAGCAGCCTTTCCATCATGAGCTACTTTAACGTTATATCCTGTAGTTTCTAGATACATTTTTATGACTTCACATATATTCTCATCGTCGTCTACAATTAAAATCTTTCCTAATAAACCTTCCATAAAATTCACCTCTTAAAATCCTTTCTGTAACTATTCTACATTTGTCCTTATTTTGTGCAATTTTATACTTTAAAAACATGAAATATTTTTCATTTAACATATTATTAATGTATATAAATAAAGTGTAAAACATTTATTGATTTTTATCAATTTATAATTAACAAAATTATTTTATTTTTACATTTTAATCAAATTTAAACGTTTTTGTTTAAAAAAAAGTTTCAATTTTTAGTGATTTTATAAAAAAAAGAGCGACATATGCGCTCTTTTTTTTAGTCTTGGAATAATCCACTTAATGGTTCATCATCATAAATTCTATTTATTGCATCTGCCATAATTGGTGCAACTGATAATGATTTAAACTTATTTAAACCTTCTCCCTCTGGAAGAGCTATAGTATTTAACATAACTAACTCTTCAATAGCACTGTTATTTATTCTTTCAAATGCAGGACCTGATAATACTCCATGAGTACAACAAGCATATACATTTTTTGCTCCTAAATCTTTAAGAGCATTAGCTGCATTAGTTATTGTTCCTGCAGTGTCTATCATATCGTCTATTAAGATACAAACTTTGTCCTTAACATCTCCTATTATATTCATTATTTCAGATACATTTGCTTTTGGTCTTCTTTTATCAATTATAGCTATTGGAGCATTAAGTTTATCTGCAAACTTTCTAGCTCTAGTTACTGAACCTAAATCTGGTGAAACAACAACTACATCATCTCTATCAGCTAATCCTTTTTCAACAAAATATTTTGCTAAAATTGGTGAGCCTAATAAGTGATCTACTGGTATATTAAAATAACCTTGAATTTGTGCTGCATGTAAATCCATAGTAAGAACTCTATCTGCGCCCGCTGCTGTTAATAGGTCAGCTACTAACTTAGCTGTTATTGGATCTCTTGACTTAGCTTTTCTGTCTTGTCTAGCATATCCATAGTAAGGTATAACAGCATTTATTCTTCCTGCTGATGCTCTTTTAAAGGCATCTATCATTATTAATAACTCCATTAAGTTATTATTTACAGGACTACAAGTTGATTGAACTATAAATACATCGCAACCTCTAACAGTTTCTTTTATATTTACTGATATTTCTCCATCACTGAAAGTACCAACTTCAGCTTTACCTAGAGGAATGTTTAGCGCCTTTGCAATCTCTCTAGCTAATTCTGGATGAGAATTACCTGTAAATATTTTTATGTTTTTTGAATGATTTTCCATTTAGTGAAGACCTCCTTAAAATTAAACCTAGCCTTTGGCATTTGTATATTTAATGCTTATTTAAGCTTTTTTCTTTCAACCCAGCCCTCTATGTTTTGTTGTTTAGCTCTTGCTATTGCTAAACTTCCTTCTGGAACCTCTTTAGTTATTGTTGATCCTGCAGCTATATAAGTATTATCTTTTACTTCTACAGGTGAAACTAAATTAGTATTACATCCTATAAATGAATCATCACCTATGATTGTTTTGTGTTTTTTCTTTCCATCATAGTTAACCACAACAGTACCGCATCCAAAGTTACATCTTTCTCCAACTTCAGCGTCTCCAATGTAAGTTAAGTGTGATACCTTTGTATTATTTCCAATTGTTGATTTTTTAATTTCAACAAAATCACCAATTCTAACATGTTCTCCAATGTTACTTTCTGGTCTAACATAAGCAAATGGTCCTACAGTTGTTTCATCACCTATTTTACTATCTAAAATAACTGAACTTTGAATTTCAACACCATTTCCTATTGTACTATTATTAATTCTTGAATTAGGATATAAAATACAATCCTCTCCAATCACTGTTTTTCCTTCTATAACATTACCTGGATAGATTATAGTGTCCTTACCAATAACTACTTCTGGTTCTATATATGTGTTTAGAGGATCTATTATAGTAACTCCATTATCTAAATGAGTTCTATTTATTCTATTTCTCATTATGCTTTCAACTTTAGCAAGCTCAGCTCTTGAATTAACCCCTAAAGTTTCTTCAAAATCTGTGATCATTGCTCCAACTTTCTTGTTCTCTTTCTTTAATATTTCTATAACATCTGTTAAGTAATATTCTCCTTGAGCATTATCATTTGAAAGTTGTTCTAAAGAAGTTAATAAACTTTCTATATCAAAACAATACATTCCTGCATTGACTTCTTGTATTTTTATTTCTTGTTCATTACAATCTTTATGTTCTACAATTTTCTCAACTGATTCACCATTTCTAACTATTCTTCCATAGCCAGTTGGATTTTCTATCACTGATGTTAACAGTGTAGCTGAATTCTTTTCATTGATATGTGTATCAACTAAATTCTTAACAGTTTCAGGCTTTATTAAAGGAGCATCTCCTGTAAATATAGCTACTACTCCTGTTTTTCCTTCTAAAAAGTCTTTTGCACACTTAACAGCATGGCCAGTTCCTAACTGCTCTGCTTGTAAAGAATAACTAACATTTCTTGATGTAGTTCTTTCTTTAACTAATTCAGCACCTTTTCCTATTATTACATTAACATCATCTATCTCTGCATTTCTCATAGCATCAATAACATGATTAACCATTTCTTTTCCACAAGCTTTGTGTAGAACTTTTGGTAACTTAGATTTTATTCTAGTTCCTTGACCTGCTGCTAATATTATAGCACATTTATTCATAAAAACACCTCTTTGTGATACTCATTTTATTATATAAGCTATACTATTTAAATTTAATCTCTTATTTTTTTCAGAAATCTTCAAATTTCTCATTTTCAATTATATGTTAATAAATTACTTATTTCAATAATAACTTATTAATGCCATTTACATGGAATTTATTATATTAGACAAAAAAATAAAAGGAAGATATCTTCCTTTTATTAAAATTATTCTTGCACATCTAAGTTTTTAACCTTTTCATATTCATCAAGAATAGCTTTTTGAATTTGCTCTCTAGTTTCTGTATTTCTAGGATGAGCTATATCCTTAAACTCTCCATCTGGTGTCTTTCTGCTAGGCATTGCTATGAAAAGTCCATTTTGTCCCTCTATAACTTTGATATCATGTACTACAAATTGATTTTCAAAAGTTACTGAAACTATGGCTTTCATTTTACCTTCTGCAGATATTTTTCTAATTCTTACATCTGTAATATTCATTATGGTACACCTCCAGTTGTTGTTATTATGTATATTCTATGAAAAATATAGAAATCCTTCTTTTTTTCATATCTTTTGTAAATTATTCTTTAACACAACAACTGTAGAAATTACATAGATGGTACCATTTTCACTCCATCCTCATTTATCTCAACAATATCAATTAAAGAGACATAATCTTTTGTTATTTTGTTTGTTGATAATTTATTATCTATTAATACTCCAATCCCCATAAGTTCAGAATCGAATTCTTTTAATAAATCAACTAAACCTTTAGCAGTTCCGCCGCCTCTCATAAAGTCATCTATAAATATGCATTTACTTCCTTGCTTTAATGATTTTCTAGATAAACACATTTGTTGTATTTTGCCTGATGTTCCTGAAACATAGTTTATTGAAACTGTAGATCCTTCTGTTACTTTACTATCTCTTCTTGCTGTTATTAATTGTACTCCTAAGCATTTAGCTACTTCGTAAGCTAATGGAACTCCCTTAGTTTCCACAGTTATTACATAGTCTATATCCATGTCTTGAAAATAAGATGCTAATATAATAGAAGCTTTACTTATTATACTTGGATTAAACATTATATCTGTAACATATAAAAAATTACCTGGAACAACTCTATTGCTTTCACTTGCAATATCACATAATTCTTCTAAAAACTTTCTTTTTTCTACTTCTCCTACTTCTGGAATATATCTTATTCCACCAGCAGCACCAGCTATTGTCTCAACTTTTCCCATAGAAAACTTAGATAACACTTCTCTAACAATAACTATATCCTCACTTATAGTTGATTTAGCTGCATTTAAAAGATCTGAAAACTTATTTAATCCTATTATTTTATTAGGATTTTCTATAAGAACTTTTGTTATAATCGATACTCTACTATTTCTACTTAACTTCTCCATATTAATCACCTGACCTATATAAATTTCCCAGTATATATTTTCCACTTATAATTCATATTTTATTCTTTATAAAACACATATATTTTTATAAATATTTTTCTTCTTATTCTGCATTTAAAATAATTATAACAAACTTTGTTAATACTGTTAACCGGTTATGTATCACTCATTGCGAATTTTAAGACTTTTTTAATGATAATTATTAAGTTATTCTATAATAACTATCTAAATATTTGTCAGTTATTTTTAGCACTAAACTAAATAAATTTTCATAAAATGATTTTAAAAAGAATTTTTTTGTGTGCTTTTCCAAAAAAGTGTATATAATTATTAGTGTATATAAGTAAAGGAGTTGATATCTTGTCTTTCGATTTATTAAAAGATATTAATAAAAAAGTTCATTTCATAGGAATTGGTGGAGTTAGTATGAGTGGCTTAGCTGCTGTATTACTTAACGCTGGTTACAAAGTTTCAGGATCTGATTCAAAAGAATCAGAAATTACTAATAGATTAAAAGAAGAAGGTGCAAAAATATACATAGGTCACAGTAAAGATAATTTACAAGATGTTGATGTAGTTGTATATACTGCAGCAATACCTAGCGATAACCCTGAAATAATTAAGGCTAAAGAGGATAATCTTATTTTAATGGACAGGGCTGAATTTTTAGGACAAATTATGAAAGGTCATAAATTCAATGTTGCTGTCGCTGGAACTCACGGAAAAACTACTACTACTTCAATGATTTCTCATGTTGCCCTTAGTGCAGATCTAGACCCTACAATATTAGTTGGTGGAGATTTAGATATTATTCATGGAAACTTTAGAGTTGGAAACAGTGAGTATTTTATAACAGAAGCTTGTGAATATAAACAAAGTTTCTTAAGATTCTTCCCTTATGTTGGAATAATATTAAACATAGATGCAGACCATCTAGATTTCTATAAGAACATAAACCACATAAAAGATACATTTAAACAATTCGTTAGACTTATACCTAATGATGGATATATCATAGGAAATGCTGATGATGAAAAAGTTATGGAAGTTCTTGAAGTAGCTAAATGCAATGTATTAACTTATGGAATTAATAATGGGGATATACAAGCTAGAAATATAGAGTTTAATGAAAAAGGTTGTGCTACTTTTGATGTATTTAGAAATGAAGAAAAACTTCTTTCTCTTTCTTTAAATGTACCTGGTATGCATAATGTATCAAACTCATTATCAGCTGTATGTTTAGCAGAAATATTCAATATAAACGCTGATGCAATAGTATCAGGTCTTTCATCCTTTGGAGGAGCTCATAAAAGATTCGAATACAAGGGTACTAAAAATGATATAACTGTTATTGATGATTACGCTCACCACCCTGTTGAAATAAAAGCTACTCTAAGCACAGCTAAAAAAATGAATCACAATAGAATAGTTTGTGTATTCCAACCACATACTTACACAAGAACAAAAACTCTATTTAATGATTTTGTTAAATGTTTTGATGATTGTGATGAGCTTGTTTTAATGGATATATACGCAGCTAGAGAAAAAGATTTAGGTGAAATAAATTCAGATCAATTAGGAGATGCTATAAGAGCTCATGGAGTTAAATGTACAAATGTACACTCTCATGAAGAAGCATTAGAATATGTAAATGCTAACTTATCAAAAGGTGACTTACTTTTAACAGTTGGAGCTGGTGATGTAGTTAAAGTTGGTGAACTTTTTTTAAAGTAAATTAATTTAAAGACTATTTTATTAAAAAATAGTCTTTTTTTTATTTGCATTCTTATAAAAATAATGTTATCATTTACATGTAGTGATTCTCTCTTTGTACATTTGTGTGTAAGCGATAACACACAAATTTGAATTGAATTTCTTTATTGGGAAATATTTGTTTAATTATTTTCCTAGTTAATCTATAATAATGTACAAGGGGGTGAATGAAATGTCTGTAACAATAAATAATATTGTTAAAGATGAAACTCGTGAAAAGGTTATGAAAGTTATAAATAAATATAACTATACTCCTAGTGCTATTGCTAGAAGTCTTTCAAAAAGTATTACTAATACTATTGGAGTTATAGTTCCTGATATTACAAATCCATTCTTTGGATCAATAATAAAAGGAATAAGTGATGTTGCAGAAGTGCATAATCTTAATTTGATTCTTTGTGACTCTAACGAGAGTATCGATAGGGAAATAAAGGCTATTAAAACATTAAAAGAACAAAGAATTAGGGGAATTATAATTTGTCCAACCTCTGTTGAAAATGATTTAAATAGCGAGTACTTAAAAGCTATTACAAATTTAGGCATACCAGTCATATTAGTTGATGGAAGTCTTAAATATCATAATTTTAACGGCGTTTTTGTGGACAACATTAAAGGTTCTTATGATGCTATCGAAGCTTTAATTAAAGCTAATCATAGAGATATAGCAATAATTACTGGTCGCATGACGTCTAAACCAGCTCAGGACAGATTATTAGGATATGAAAAAGCATTATTAATGAATAATATTCCTATAAATAATGACTTAATTTTTTATGGAAATTATGAAGAAGAAAGTGGATATGAATGTACTAAGAAAATCTTAGCTATGAAAAATAGACCTTCAGCCATTTTTGTATGTAATAATCTTATGACCTTAGGTTGCTTAAAAGCTTTAAGAGAAGCAAACCTTGAGTTATCAAAAGATATTTCATTAATTTCCTTTGATAATATACCTATATTAGATACACTAGGTATAAATCTTAGTCACATAAATGGTCCAACTAGAGAACTTGGAGAGATTGGTATGAATTTACTAATAGAATCTTTAAATAATGACTCTAAAAAAGAATTAAATAGTATAATAATAACTCCTGAACTTGTTTTGAAAGGTTCAGAAAAGTTAATAAAATAATTTCAAGTTTAATTTAGAATTTTATACATTTTAAAGTAAGCGTTACCACATACTAGAAATATTCCACAATTAAAATCATTACTAAAATAAAATTTCATTAAAGAGGTGTAGAGTTATGGATTTATCAAACAAAATTAAAGCAGCTGCTGAGTACATAAAAGGTAAAAGTAAATATAACCCAACAATAGGATTAATATTAGGATCAGGATTAGGAGCTATAGCTGATCAAATAGAAGATGCTGAATATTTCCCATACAACGAAATTCCAAACTTCCCTGTATCTACAGTTGAAGGTCATGCTGGAAGATTAGTTATAGGAAAATTCCAAGGTAAAGAAGTTGTTGCAATGCAAGGAAGATTCCACTACTACGAAGGTTACTCAATGCAAGAAGTTACTTGCCCAGTAAGAGTAATGAGATTATTAGGAGTTGAAACTTTAGTAGTTACTAACGCTGCTGGAGCAGTTAACAAAGATTATACTCCTGGAGATTTAATGATAATATCAGACCACTTAAATTTATCAGGATCAAATCCTTTAATAGGTAAAAACTTAAATGAATTCGGTACTAGATTCCCTGATATGTCAAATGCATATGATAAAGCTTTAAGAGCTCAAGTTAAAGATATAGCTAAAAATTTAGGAATAGAAGTAAGAGAAGGTGTATATGCTATGTTTAGTGGCCCAACTTACGAAACTCCTGCAGAAGTAAGAATGGCTAGAATATTAGGAGCAGATGCAGGTGGTATGTCAACACTTCTTGATGTTAGAATAGCTAACCACAGTGGAATGAAAGTTATAGGTGTATCATGCATGACTAACATGGCTGCTGGTATCTTAGAACAACCACTTAACCATGAAGAAGTTATGGAAACTTCAGCTAAAGTTAGAAAGACATTCATAGAGTTAATGACTAACATTATAAAAGAGATTTAATAAAAAGTTAAATTAATATATTTCTTAACTTTTGTTAAATATAAAATTAGTATAAAAACATAAGAAAAGGAGAATAAATGTGGATAGGTTTATTGGTGTAATCGGTCTTATTTGTATTATTGGTATAGCTGTTCTTTTTTCTGAAAACAGAAAGAAGATCAACTGGAGATTGGTTGGAACAGGTCTTTTATTACAAATTATTTTCGCTTTATTAATCCTAAAAGTTCCTGCTGGTAGAGCAGTATTTGAATGGATTAGTAACGGAATAACTAAGTTATTAGATTTTACTAAAGAAGGTAGTTCATTCTTATTTGGACCATTACTTGATACAGACAAATTCGGTATGATATTTGCTCTACAAGTATTACCAACTATTATCTTCTTCTCATCATTAATGAGTGTACTTTATCATTTAGGTATAGTTCAAGTAGTAGTTAAAGTTATTGCTAAGGGTGTTGCTAAAGTATTAGGAACAAGTGGTGCTGAAACTTTCAGTGCAGTTGGTAATATCTTCTTAGGCCAAACAGAGGCTCCTCTACTAGTTAAACCATACATAAAGAACATGACTAGATCAGAAATATGTGCAATCATGGTAGGTGGTATGGCTACTGTTGCCGGTGGTGTTATGGCTGGTTATGTAGCTATGGGTGTTAACGCTGGTAACTTATTAGCAGCATCAATCATGGCAGCCCCTGCTGGATTAATATTAGCTAAAATATTAGTTCCTGAAACTGAAGTTCCTGAAACTAAAGGTGGCGGAACTTTAGAACTTAAAGTTGAAAGTGAAAATGTTATTGAAGCTGCTGCAAACGGCGCTTCAGAAGGTTTAGGATTAGCTTTAAACGTTGGTGCTATGCTTCTTGCATTCGTTGCTCTTATAGCTATGATCAATGCTTTATTTGGAGCAATAGGTGGAATATTTGGTGCACCTTGGTTAAGCTTAAACTGGATTCTTGGTAGATTATTCTCTCCATTAGCATTCATAATGGGAGTTCCAACTAAAGACGTTTTCGCAGCTGGAGACTTACTAGGAATTAAATTAGCAGTTAACGAATTCTTAGCTTACTCACAATTATCAAACTACATAGCAAGCGGAACTTTAGAACCTAAGACTATAATGATATTAACTTATGCTCTTTGTGGATTCGCTAACTTAAGTTCAGTTGCTATACAATTAGGTGGTATTGGTGGATTAGCTCCAGAAAAGAAACCAATTATAGCTAAGTTAGGATTCAAAGCACTTTTAGGTGGTGTATTAGCTACTTGTATGACAGCTACTATAGCAGGTATCTTATTTAGTGCTTAATAATTAGAAAAATTTAAATTACTTAAAAATAAAAGAACATTCTTCAATTGAAGAATGTTCTTTTTATTTAAACTATTATTTAATAACAACTAATTCTTTGTTTAAGTGATTTAATCTTTCACAACCATCTTCAGTTACTAAGACTAAATCCTCTATTCTTACTCCCATATCTCCTTGAAGATATATTCCTGGTTCTACTGAGAAAATCATACCTGGTTTAACTTCATCAGTATTAGTTGATCCAACATCACCAAAATCATGAGTTTCTATTCCTATTGAATGACCTGTTCTATGAGTGAAATACTTGCCATAACCTTTATTTTCTATAACATCTCTAGCAGCTTTATCTATATCACAGAATCTAACTCCTGGTTTAATCATATCTATGGCTTTTTTATTTGCTTCTAAAACTGTATTAAATATTTCTTTTTGATGTTCTGTTGGCTCACCAAAGAATACACATCTAGTCATATCTGAACAGTAATAATCTTTTCTACATCCAGTATCTATTAGAACTCCCATACCTTTTTCTAATTTTTGTTCTCCTGACTCTGCATGTGGATCTGCTGCATTAGCTGCAAAAGCAACGATAGGTTCAAAAGAATATCCTTGACATCCATATTCAGCATAACCTTTTCCTAAAACTTCTACTACTTCTTTTTCAGTCATGCCCTCTTTTAAACTCTTTATTGCTTTTTCTACTACAATATCATTTATTCTTGAAGCTTCTTTCATTAAAGCTATTTCTTCATCATCTTTTCTCATTCTAACTCTATCAACTATAGGAGATCCATTAACAAATTTCTTTGCTGAATTTCTATCTAATAATTGAATTAAGAAATGTGCCTTCCAATCCTTATCTATTCCTAATACTTCTTCATGATCTATTATCTTATCTAAGATGTCTATTGGATTCATAGTATCGTTGTACCATAAAATATCAACACCTAAGTCCTCATTTATTGGAAATAATTCATTTACTATAAACTTTTGTTCACCCTTTGTATTTAAGTAAAGTGTTATCATTCTTTCTCCAGGTGATATCCACTTACCTGTTAAATAAAATATTGATGCAGGTGAAGAAACTAACATTTGAG
>OCJT01000209.1_pt1 | contig 17807 bp, 16 predicted proteins | sample 1480881 | NCBI WGS metagenome assembly OCJT01 (sample SAMN05301497, study PRJEB22388) | human gut metagenome | isolation source: Infant 2 DOL 19 gut | host: Homo sapiens | place: USA: Pittsburgh, Magee-Womens Hospital of UPMC | collected 2013/2014 | reverse complement strand
GCCGTAGCGCCGATGGTAGTGTGGGGTCTCCCCATGCGAGAGTAGGACACTGCCAGGCATCAAACCAAGCCGAAAGCCCTGAACTGACGTTCAGGGCTTTTTGCTATGCGTAAAACGCAAAAAAGCGCAGCTACGCTGCGCCTTTCAACCACTCGACAATAAAGTCGGCGATGCTTTCCGGTTGATTGAGATCCAACTGCTTAGCCGCGATGGATAGCGGCCGGTCGCTGACTACCGCCACGACAAACTGATCCAGCATGTCTTCCAGCGGTCTGCCGATCTCGGCCCGATAAAGCAGGATCTTGCTGACCGGCTCATGTTTGAACCCTTCCACTAGAATCAAATCGACCTTATCGGCGTCAAAACGCCCTGCCAGGTAGCGTAGATCCAAAGGTTGTTGCTCCGGCGTTTCGGTCATCAATGCCCAACGGCGATCGCTGGCGACCAGCGTTTGGTCGGCACCCGCTTTGCGCAGCTCATAGCTGTCTTTGCCCGGCGTATCCACATCCATGTCATGATGCGTATGCTTTATCAACCCAACCCGCACCTGGCGCTGTTTCAGCATTGGGATCAATTGCTTGAGCAGGGTGGTTTTCCCCGTCCCGCTGTAGGCGCCTATGGCCAGCAAAGGGGGCAATGAACGATTCATGTTTTTAGCTCTCGTGCTTGCTGCCAGTGCAGGCAGTCTTCCGGCGTATTCAGGTTATGAAATGCCGTTTGCTGCCCGCTGAACACCACGCGTTGTGCGTTAATCTGATGCAAGAACAGCATCAGCTTGCGTTCACCGCGCGCCAGATAGTCGGCCAGCTGCGGCGCTATTTGGCTATGCAATAATGCCAGCGTAGGGTGATCTCGTTCACCATCGCTGGCAAAGGCTGCTGGCGCCGCGCCTTTTTGCCGCCATAGCTGCGCGACTAAGTCGGCGGGAAAGTCGGGGACGTCACAAGGGACGAAGGCCACCCACTCGCTGGGGGCCTGTTTGAGCCCGGCGAGCATCCCGGCCAACGGCCCGGCGAAATCGGGCGTCAGATCGCCAATCACCGGCAAACCGCTCGCCTGGTAACGTGCCTGATTGCGATTGGCGCTGATGGCGACGGAAGCCACTTGCGGCCGTAACCGAGCCAATACGTGTTGATAGAGTGCGATACCGGCAATCGACACCAGGCCTTTGTCTTCACCGCCCATACGCGTGGCCCGTCCGCCGGCCAAAATGACGCCGCTGATTTCTTTATGCATCTCGTTTATCCCGCTTTGTCGATGCGCTGATTGTAGCGCTAAAGCCAGCGCGACATCAGGATTTACCTTTATTGACAAGCCGGTTCTTTCACTGCGTGGGTAAGCCTGTTACTTTGTGAGTTTATTCATGCTATTGGACGATATTGAGATGAAAACGCATCGCGTAAACGAGTTGATCGAGCTGTTGCACCCGGCCTGGCAGGAAGATCCCGATCTCAATTTGATGCAGTTTTTGCAAAAGCTGGCACAGGAAGCGGGCTTCCAGGGCGAGTTGTCCGAACTGAGCGACGACATTCTTATTTACCATCTGAAAATGCGCGGCAGCGCCGGCACGGATCAGATCCCGGGCCTGAAGAAAGATTACGAAGAAGATTTTAAAACGGCGCTGTTGCGCGCTCGCGGCGTTATCAAGGACTGATCCTCGCGCGGTGCGAGAAAGCATAGCTCGTGAAAGGCGCCATTAATGCTACTATTTCTCATTCCCGGCACCGTGCTGTCAGCGATCAAACGAACGTTATGAATAACTCTGCTTTTAATTTCGACACCCTGTCGCCCGATTTGATTATGGACGCGCTAGAAGGGGTTGGCCTGCGCGTCGATTCCGGCCTGACGGCGCTGAACAGCTATGAGAACCGCGTCTATCAGTTTATGGACGAAGATCGCCGGCGCTACGTAGTGAAGTTTTACCGCCCGGAGCGCTGGAGCGCCGCACAAATCGGTGAGGAACATCAGTTCGCTCTGGATCTGGCCAGCGCGGAAATTCCTGCGGTGGCGCCGCTGGCGCTGCAAGGCGCTACGCTGCATACGCACGGTGGATTCTTCTTTACCCTGTTTCCCAGCGTGGGCGGGCGCCAATATGAGATAGACAACCTGGATCAGTTGGAATGGGTGGGTCGTTTTCTGGGCCGTATCCATCAGGTCGGCGGCGAGCGTTTGTTCGCCGAACGGCCGACGATGGGGGTTGAAGAATATCTCACCGCCCCGCGTCAGGTGTTGGCCGATTGCGGGCTGTTGCCGGCAGCACAGCGTGACGCGTTCCTGCTGGCAACGGACAACCTGATTGCGGCGATCAAGGCGCACTGGCATCTGGACTGGCAGCCGCGCCGTTTGCACGGTGATTGCCATCCGGGCAATATTCTGTGGCGCGACGGCCCGCTGTTCGTCGATCTTGATGACGCACGTAATGGCCCGGCGGTGCAGGACTTGTGGATGCTGCTGCACGGCGAACGCCGCGATCAACTGATGCAGCTGGACGTCTTGCTGGAGGCGTACGGTGAATTTGCCGAGTTCGATCAGCGCGAGTTGGCGTTGATCGAGCCGCTGCGGGCCATGCGCATGGTGTATTACCTGGCCTGGGTCGCCCGCCGTTGGCAGGATCCGGCCTTCCCTAAGAGTTTTCCGTGGATGGCGGAGTCTGATTTCTGGTTGTCTCAGACTGCGGCCTTCACCGAACAGGTTAAGCTGTTGCAGGAGCCCCCTCTGCAGCTGACGCCAATGTATTGAAGCTTTAACACAATGGAGAGTTTAGTCTTATGAAAAAAATATGGTTGGCGCTCGTTGGCATGGTGATGGCCTTCAGTGCCTCGGCGGCACAGTTTAGCGATGGCGCTCAGTACGTGACCCTGGACAAGCCGGTGACCGGTGAGCCTCAGGTGCTGGAGTTCTTCTCCTTCTACTGCCCGCACTGCTACCAGTTCGAGCAGGTCTATCACGTGTCCGAGAACGTGAAGAAGGCGCTGCCTGCCGGCACCAAAATGACCAAGTACCACGTTGAGTTCCTGGGGCCGCTGGGCAAACAGCTGACTCAGGCATGGGCGGTCGCGATGGCGCTGGGTGTGGAAGACAAAGTAAGCCCGTTGATGTTTGAAGCGGTGCAGAAAACCCAGACCGTGCAAACGCCGGACGATATCCGTAACGTCTTCGTGAAAGCGGGCGTGACCGCCGCTGATTATGACGCGGCCTGGAACAGTTTCGTGGTGAAATCTCTGGTGGTTCAACAGGAGAAAGCCGCGGAAGATCTGCAGCTGCGCGGTGTGCCGGCGGTATTCGTGAACGGCAAATACATGGTTAAAAACGATGGCCTGGACACCAGCTCGATGGACGCTTACGTGAAGCAGTTCGCCGACGTGGTTAAATTCCTCAGCCAGCAGAAATAAGCCAGATTCAACATGAAAAACGCCGGCGTTCGTTGCCGGCGTTTTTTTTATCCGTATTGCCGCTTCAATTTATCCAGCAGCCGGTCTTTTTCCTGCCACAGCGTATTCAGCCACAGTTGGAAACGCCGCTTGAACTGCTTGTCGTTGAAATAGTCCCCGTGCAGGGTTTCATCGATCGGTAGCGTCTCTATTCTTACCACGATGCGCGTCAAACGACCGCACAGCATATCCAGAAAAGGCCGTTGGTTATTTTCCGGATAGAGCAGGGTGACGTTCAACACTTTGTCGAACTGATTGCCCAGCGCGCTAAGGGTAAACGCGATGCCGGCGGCTTTGGGCGCCAGCAAATTGCGATACGGCGAATTGCTTTTAATTTTCTTGGCTTCGGTGAAGCGCGAACCTTCGACGAAATTGACGATGGTGGTTGGACGTTGACGGAATTTTTCGCAGGAACGGCGCGTGGTTTCGATATCCTTGCCGCGCTTCTCCGGATGCTTGAGCAAATAGGCGCGGGAGTAACGCTTCATGAATGGCATATCCAGCGCCCAGCAGGCCAGGCCGACAAAAGGCACCCAGGCGAGCTGTTGCTTGAGGAAATACTTATTCATTGGAATATGATTTCTGAACAGCACGCACAACACGACAATGTCTGACCAGCTTTCGTGGTTGCTGATCAGCAGATACCAGTTTTTGCGATCCAGCCCTTCCAGCCCTTCAATATCCCAACGCAATTGCCCGTTAATGCGCAATAACAGCGCCAGCCCCTGACACCAACACCACATCATGAAATCGGCGAAAGCAGAGATATATCGCCAGACGGCGGGAATGGGCACCAGGAGTTTCACGATGCCGGCCAGCGTGATGGGGATAGAACACAACACCGTCACCAGAATGGTGAGTATGACGGAAATGATAAAAATAACAGGCGTTAACAATCTTGGCATGGTTATGGGCTGACGGTTGTTGGGAACATCGTTGCATGCCGAAGCGCATGAACAAAAGCCTATTTTAACAGAGAATGTCGGGGTAAAGCGCCGCTAAAAATCACTGTTTTTGGCCTCCCCGGATAACCATTTGCCGAGTTTTTGTGCAACTTGTCCAGCTTGTGCTAAGGTAATTGAGGCGCCGAATTTGATTAATAGTGCGATTAAAATCCGGCGAAAGTTATATCCACAAATTCAATAAAAGCCAGTAATAAAGCGTCGCCGGAATTCGTTCTTTTAACGCGGTGATTTAAATAGGAATTTTATTCGCCGTTATAACGATAATCACAACGTTATAATTCGGTCTCTTTTCTATGCACAAAGTTATCCACAGGTAAGATCTTGCGGATCCTCGCGCACAATCTCATCATTTTCGTCCGCAATGCACGCTAAGGTTCGTCTCCGGCGGCCAGCTATGGCATGCTTACCCCTATGTCCGATCACGATAAAGAAACGCTATGGCCCAGATTGCAGAAAACCCACTAATCCTGGTTGACGGTTCCTCCTACCTCTACCGCGCTTATCACGCCTTCCCGCCGCTGACCAACTCGGCGGGTGAGCCGACCGGCGCGATGTACGGCGTGCTGAATATGCTGCGCAGCCTGCTGCTGCAGTATCAACCGAGCCACGTTGCCGTGGTGTTTGATGCCAAAGGGAAGACCTTCCGCGATGATCTCTTCGCCGAATACAAATCGCACCGGCCACCGATGCCGGACGATCTGCGTGCGCAGATCGAGCCGCTGCATAACATGGTCAAGGCGATGGGCCTGCCGCTGCTGGTGACGCCCGGCGTTGAGGCGGACGACGTTATCGGTACGCTGGCGCTGGAGGCCGAAAAAGCTGGCCACGCGGTGCTGATCAGCACCGGCGACAAAGACATGGCGCAGTTGGTGACGCCGAACGTCACCCTGATCAACACCATGAACAACACCATCCTCGGCCCGCAGGAAGTGTGCGACAAGTACGGTATTCCGCCGGAGCTGATCATCGACTTCCTGGCGCTGATGGGCGATTCATCGGACAACATTCCCGGCGTGCCGGGCGTGGGTGAGAAAACCGCTCAGGCGTTGCTGCAGGGTATCGGCGGGCTGGATGCGCTGTATGGCAATCTGGAGAATATCGCCACGCTGAGCTTCCGCGGCGCCAAAACCATGGCGGCCAAGCTGGAGCAGAACAAAGAGGTCGCGTACCTCTCCTATAAGCTGGCGACGATCAAAACCGACGTTGAGCTGGATCTGACCTGCGCGGATCTGACGGTCTCTGCACCGGATGTCGATACGCTGCAGCAGCTGTTCAAACAGTACGAATTCAAACGCTGGCTGGCGGACGTGGAAGCCGGCGTATGGCTGGAAAACAAGAAAGGCGCGGGAGCGAAAGCTGCCGGCGGCGCCAAACCGGCCGCCGCCGCCGCGGAAGCGCCGAAGGCGCTGGCGGAGGCCAAGCTGTCCCAGGACGGTTATGTCACCATTCTGGATGAAGCGACCTTTACCGACTGGCTGGCGCGGCTGAAAAAGGCCGACGTGTTTGCCTTCGATACCGAAACCGACGGTCTGGATACCCTGACCGCCAACCTGATCGGCCTGTCCTTCGCGATCGCGCCGGGCGAGGCGGCTTATTTGCCGGTGGCGCACGATTATCTGGACGCACCGCCACAGCTGGACCGCGCCTACGTGCTGGAAGCGCTCAAGCCGCTGCTGGAGGACGATAAGGCGCTGAAGGTCGGGCAAAACCTGAAGTTCGACATGAGCCTGCTGGCGCGCTACGGCATTGAGATGCGCGGCATCGCCTACGACACCATGCTGGAGTCCTATGTGCTGGACAGCGTCGGCGGCCGTCACGATATGGACAGCCTAGCCGATCGTTATCTGAGCCATAAAACCATCACCTTCGAAGAGATCGCCGGCAAGGGCAAAAACCAGCTGACGTTCAATCAGATCGCGCTGGAGCAGGCGGCGCCTTACGCCGCCGAAGACGCCGATGTCACGCTGCAGTTGCACCTGGCGATGTGGCCGCAGTTGAAACAGAGCGCAGAGCTGCTGACGGTGTTCAACGAGATTGAAATGCCGCTGCTGCCGGTGCTGTCGCATATCGAACGCACCGGGGTGCTGATCGATCCGGCCATTTTGTCGGCCCACTCCCAGGAGCTGGCCAAGCGTCTGGCTGAGCTGGAGGCGCAGGCCCACGAGCTGGCGGAAGAGCCGTTCAACCTGGCGTCGACCAAGCAGCTGCAGGCTATCTTGTACGAGAAACAAAAGTTGCCGGTGCTGAAGAAAACCCCGGGCGGTGCGCCTTCTACCAACGAAGAAGTGCTGGCCGAGCTGGCGCTGGATTACCCGCTGCCGAAGGTGATCCTGGAATACCGCGGCCTAGCGAAGCTGAAGACCACCTATACCGACAAGCTGCCGCTGATGATTAACCCGGCCAGCGGCCGGGTACACACCTCGTACCATCAGGCGGTGACTGCGACCGGCCGTCTCTCCTCGAGCGATCCGAACCTGCAGAACATCCCGGTGCGCAACGAAGAAGGGCGGCGCATCCGCCAGGCTTTCATCGCGCCGGAAGGCTACCGCATCGTCGCGGCCGACTACTCGCAGATCGAGCTGCGCATCATGGCGCATCTGTCACAGGATGAAGGGCTGCTGAAGGCCTTCGCCGAAGGGAAAGACATTCACCGCGCCACGGCGTCGGAAGTCTTCGGCGTGCCGTTGGATAAAGTGACCGGCGAACAGCGCCGCAGCGCCAAGGCGATTAACTTTGGCCTGATTTACGGCATGAGCGCCTTCGGCCTGGCGCGCCAGTTGGGGATCCCGCGTGGGGAAGCCCAGCGCTATATGGATCTGTACTTCGAGCGTTACCCGGGCGTGCTGGACTACATGGAGCGCACCCGTCAACAGGCTTCCGAACAGGGCTATGTCAGCACGCTGGACGGGCGCCGCCTGTACCTGCCGGACGTCCGCTCCAGCAACGCCATGCGCCGCAAGGCGGCCGAGCGCGCCGCCATCAACGCCCCGATGCAGGGCACCGCGGCCGATATCATCAAGCGTGCGATGATCGAGGTCGACGCCTGGCTGCAAGGGCAGGAGAAGCCGTTGGTGCGCGCGATCATGCAGGTGCACGATGAATTGGTATTTGAGGTGCATGAGTCGGTGATCGAAGAAGCCAGCCAACGCATCCGTCAATTGATGGAAGGCAGCATGACCCTGGCGGTGCCGCTGAAGGTCGACGTGGGCGTCGGCATGAACTGGGATGAGGCGCACTGATTACCGGGTTATCGCCGGATGCGCTAACTGGCGATAACCTAAGCACTTTTCGTAATTAAGCTACAAGATGCGGCGATAGTTTCCCCAACTTCGCCGTTCTTGCGCCGCAAATTGTGTAAGTAAACTACAAAAAATTCTTTTGCCCTGCGAAAAAATAAGGTAGAGTTACAGGCGTAGGGTACAGAGGTAAGATGTTCTATCTTTCAGACCTTTTACTTCACGTAATCGGATTTGGCTGAATATTTAGCCGCCCCAGTCAGTAATGACTGGGGCGTTTTTTATTGTAAAAACAGCAGCAAACCATACATTTTTCCTATCGCTCCGCACCGCTTTTCGTTCCTGCTTTCCTCCTTTCGACTCGCGTAATCCGGCGAGATAAGCCAGCCCTGGCGATAAGTTTTTATGATGGCTTTATTTCAGAACTGTAATTAGATAACAAAAAATCCCGCCTGTGGCTGAACTGCGGGTATAAAAAAGCCGATGCGGCGAGGCATCGGCTCTGGCGTTCGGCCTGGGCTTATTCGCCGGCTTCGTCTTCTGGCAGCACTTCCGGTGGGATCTCGTTAAACCAGGTGTCCAGCTTCTGGCGCAGCTTGTCGACGCCGATCTTCTTCAGCGACGAGAAGGCTTCAACCTGGATATCCCCCATAAACGGCAGCACCGCTTCACGCACCATATTGAGCTGCGCCTTGCGTGCGCCGGAGGCCAGCTTGTCGGCCTTGGTCAGCAGCACCAGCACCGGCGTGCCGACGTCGACCGCCCACTGGATCATCTGCTGGTCGAGATCTTTCAGCGGATGGCGAATATCCATCAGCACCACCAGGCCTTTCAGGCTGTTGCGCATCTGCAGGTATTCGCCCAGCGCGCGCTGCCATTTGCGCTTCATCTCTTCCGGCACTTCGGCGTAGCCGTAACCCGGCAGGTCGACCAGGCGGATGCCGTCTTCCACTTCGAACAGGTTGATCAGCTGGGTGCGCCCCGGCGTCTTACTGGTGCGCGCCAGGCTTTTTTGGTTGGTCAGCGTATTCAGCGCGCTGGATTTCCCGGCGTTGGAACGGCCGGCAAAGGCGACTTCAATTCCTGCATCCCCCGGCAGATGGCGAATATCGGGTGCGCTGGTGACGAAATGGGTCACATGATAGTTGTAGTTCTTGCTGGTCAAAATTTTTCGTCTCCGTGAGGATGGCTAACTGGTTGGCGATTATAACTGCATCAGCGGTAAAAATGGCGTGTTTCTCGGTTTTTAAGCGGCGGGACGCGATAAAACGACAGTTATGCCGCGCGTACGTTGTGAGACATTTGCCATTCGAATCGCGGGTAATGTCGCTTTATTCGAAAGTGATGTTTCTGTTTTTATTTTAAAAACAATATGTTGTTTTTTCGTTGTAGGGAAATGTCGTCCAAATCGGCGTCAGGTGCCTTGAGCCTTGGCAACAATAACGTAAAGTAGTCGTTAACGCAGGGTTGCGCAGGATTAAGGAACATCCGGGAAGGATGACAAATCTCAGGGAATGCACAGGGCGTGCAATGAGTGCCAGGATGAACGCAACAGGAAGTGACCCTTTCGCACCGGAACAGGCGGCAGGCACATCGGATGGTGAAGTATTGGCAGTTTGGATGCCGGCAGGAAGCGCGCTCGGGAAGAGCGGATGCGAATGGATTGCGCCATGGACGATTTTTCTTTCAGGATGAAGGACGTAGTGGCAGGGAATGCGGTTATAGCAGAAGGAAAAACCGGGATGTTGCATGTGCGCAAGGAGCGCGTAACAGGAATACCCTTCGCAAGAAGGTGCGAAATAGGCGGCAGGTTTAACCTGCCGCCTTTTTTCTTTGTCCGCTTTCTGCTAGATTCCGCCGCAATTCTATACTGAATCTACATACCTAAGAGCACACGCTATGAACCAGCCATCAAAAGCACCTCGCGGCAGCGCGGCGAAGTCAAAAACGAAAAAGAAAAGCCGTATGGAGCTCGATCAGGAAGCGCGCGAGCGCAAACGCCTGAAAAAGCGCCGCGGCCACGCTTCCGGTTCGCGCACCCAGGTCGAGTCCGGCAGCCAGAAGAACAAATCGGCGGCGGAAGCCAAAGATCCGCGTATCGGCAGTAAAGTGCCGGTAGCGCTGGTGGTCGACGAAACCAAAGTAAAGGCCAAACCGCAGCCGAAGCCAAAGGCCGAAGCGAAACCGCGCCTGTCGCCGGAAGAAGAGCTGGCGAAGCTGGAAAATGACGAACGCCTGAACGCGCTGCTGGATCGCATCGACGATGGCGAAACGCTGAACGCGGAAGAGCAGACCTATGTCGACAAAACGTTGGATCGCATCGATGTGCTGATGGACGTGTTGGGCATCGAACTGGGTGAAGACGACGACGAAGAAGAAGAGAAGCAGGAAGATATTCTGAAGCTGCTGAAAGGCGGCAACCCGAAAGACGCTTTTTAACACGCTATGTGGCTAATCCCGGCAATAGCCCTACTCTTGATGTGTTATCTGCTGTGGTTATTCGGTAAACTATGGCGGCTGTCTAAGCGCAAAGCGCGTTTTCGCAGCGCTTCCGTGGCCAGACAGCGCAGACAACCGCCTCTCTCCAGGCCCGGTAGAAAAAGATATCGGAAGGAGTGAGCATGTCAGAGCAGACGATTGTCTGGGATTTGGCCCTGATCCAAAAATATAACTACTCAGGGCCGCGTTATACCTCATACCCCACGGCGCTGGAGTTTAACCAGCGCTACGACGAAGCGGCGTTTCAACGCGCCGCTGCGCGTTACCCTGAGCGGCCGCTGTCGCTGTATGTGCATATCCCTTTCTGTCATAAGCTGTGTTACTTCTGCGGCTGCAACAAGCTGGTGACGCGCCAGACCCACAAGGCCGACGAGTACCTGAACGTTTTGGCGCAAGAGATCGCCAGCCGTGCGCCGCTGTTCGCCGGCCGCAAGGTCGGCCAGATGCACTGGGGCGGCGGTACGCCGACCTACCTGGATAAAGCGCAAATCAGCCGGTTGGTGGCGTTGCTGCGCGAACACTTTGATTTCCTGCCCGATGCGGAGATGTCGATCGAGGTCGATCCGCGCGAGATAGAGCTGGATGTGCTCGATCATTTACGCGTCGAAGGCTTTAACCGTCTGAGCATGGGGGTGCAGGATTTCAACAAGCAGGTGCAGCAGTTGGTCAACCGCGAGCAGGACGAAGCCTTTATCTTCGCCCTGATTGAGCGGGCCAAAGCGCTGGGCTTCCGCTCGACCAATATCGATCTGATCTACGGCCTGCCGAAACAGACGCCGGAAAGCTTCGCTTTCACGCTGCAGCGGGTGGCTGAATTGAATCCCGATCGCCTCAGCGTGTTCAACTACGCGCATATGCCGAACTTGTTCGCCGCCCAGCGCAAAATCAAAGACGCCGATCTGCCCAGCGCCCAGCAGAAGCTGGATATCCTGCAACAGAGCATCGCTTTCCTGACCGGCGCCGGCTATCAGTTCATCGGCATGGATCACTTTGCGCGCCCGGACGACGAGCTGGCAATCGCCCAACGCGAAGGCAAGCTGCACCGCAATTTCCAGGGCTATACTACCCAGGGCGACAGCGATCTGCTGGGGTTGGGCGTGTCGGCCATCAGCATGCTCGGCGACAGCTATGCGCAGAACCAGAAAGAGCTGAAGCATTACTATGAGAGCGTACCGGCGCAGGGCAACGCCCTGTGGCGCGGGCTGGCGCTGACGGACGACGATTGCCTGCGGCGCGATCTGATCAAAACCCTGATCTGCAATTTCCGGTTGGCGTATCAGCCGCTCGAACGGCATTACGGCATCGATTTCACCGCTTACTTCGCCGAAGACCTGCAGCTGCTGGCGCCGTTTGAACGCGATGGGCTGGTGGAGCGCGACGAGCAGGGCATTCGCGTCACGCCGCGCGGGCGCTTGCTGATCCGCAATATCTGCATGTGTTTCGATCGCTATCTGCGGCAACAGGCGCGCAGCCAGCAGTTCTCACGGGTGATCTGAGGATGAAAAAACAGCCGCTGATGCGGCTGTTTTTTTAACTGAAGAAGTTAATCAGCGCGGCGCACAATACCGCGGCAACCGCCGCCTGCGGGGTGTGGCTGGCGGCGGAGCCCAGCTCCGCGCCCTGAGAAATGAATACGATGAATGAGTCCAGCATCGTCAACCTCCAGAGTGTGCGACACGATCATACTGCGCCCGCACCGGCTGTAAAGCCTGCGGTTGGCGTTTTTTTGTGCGCCGGACGGTGTTTTTCATCATCCATCCCCGTTCCTATTCCATACCCAGCTCTTTGAGCTTGCGGGTCAGGGTATTGCGCCCCCAGCCCAGCAGGCGCGCGGCTTCCTGTTTGTGCCCTTGGGTGTGGCGCAGCGCGGTGGTGAGCAGCGTGCGCTCCATTTCCGGCTGTGCTTCCGACAGCAGGTTTTGATGACCGGAACGCAGCGCGCGATCGGCCCACTGCGCCAGCAGCGTGGCCCAGCTGTCCGGCAGACTGTGGCTGGGGCTTTCCGGCGCGGCGGTTTCGAACAGCTCACCCGGCAGATCCTGGATCAGCACTTCCTGCCCGGCGGCCATCACCGTCAGCCAGCGGCAGGTGTTCTCCAGCTGGCGCACGTTGCCCGGCCAGGGCAGGCGGGTCAGCGCGGTTTCGGTTTCCGGGTGCAGGTTCTTGGCCTCGACGCCTAACTCTTTGGCGGCGATCTGCAGGAAGTGGCGCGCCAGCCGCGGGATGTCTTCACGGCGCTCGCGCAGCGGCGGCAGGTGTACGCGAATCACGTTCAGGCGGTGGAACAGATCCTCGCGGAACTTGCCTTCCTGCACCCGAAGCTCCAGATTCTGGTGCGTGGCGGCGATGATGCGCACGTCGACCTTCACCGGCGCATAGCCGCCGACCCGGTAGAACTGGCCGTCCGCCAGCACCCGCAGCAGGCGCGTTTGCACGTCGAGCGGCATATCGCCGATCTCGTCGAGGAACAGCGTGCCGCCGTCGGCCTGTTCAAAACGGCCCTGACGAATTTGGTTCGCGCCGGTGAAGGCGCCTTTCTCGTGGCCGAACAGCTCGGACTCGATCAGATCCTTGGGGATGGCGGCCATATTCAGGGCGATGAACGGCGACTTGGCGCGCGGGCTGTGGCGGTGCAGCGCATGCGCCACCAGCTCCTTGCCGGTGCCGGATTCGCCGTTGATCAGCACGCTGATCGACGAACGCGACAGCCGGCCGATGATGCGAAACACGTCCTGCATCGCCGGTGCCTCGCCGATGATGTCCGCCGCCGGATCGCTGGCCGGCTGGCTGCGCACCGGCTGCTGCTGCTCCTGATAATGGCTGATGGCGCGCTCGACCAGCGCCACCGCTTCATCGATATCGAACGGCTTCGGCAGGTAGTCGAAGGCCCCTTGCTGATAGGCGCTGACGGCGGCGTCCAAATCCGAATGCGCGGTCATGATGATCACCGGCAGCATCGGATGGCGCTGTTTAATCTGCTTGAGCAGCGCCAGGCCGTCTATGCCCGGCATGCGGATATCGGACAGCAGCACGTCGGGGGTTTGCGTGGCCAAGGCTTCCAGCACGTCATTGCCGCCTTCGAAGGTGGCGCAGCTCAGGCCCGCGCCGGTGAGCGCGCGCTCAAGCACCCAGCGGATGGAGCTATCGTCATCGACGATCCAGACTATCCCTCGTTGCATAGCAAACCTCACTGACGAATGGGCAGGTAGACCGAGAATTCGGTATGACCTGGCCAACTGTTGAATTCAATTTTTCCGCAATGCTGATCGATAAGATTGCGGGCGATGGATAATCCCAGGCCGGTACCGCCCTCGCGGCCGCTGACCATCGGGTAGAACAGCGTGTCCTGCAGCTGCGCCGGCACGCCGGGGCCGTCGTCTTCGACGTCGATGCGCGCCGCCAGGCGGTAGCGGGTGCCGTGCAGCGTAATCTGAAACGCGGTGCGGGTGCGCAGCGTGATGGTGCCGCCCGCTTCGCCCAGCGCCTGCAGCGCGTTGCGGGTAATGTTCAGTAGCACCTGTTCTATCTGATCCGGGTCGTGGGCCATTTCCGGCAGGCTCGGATCGTAATCGCGCACCAGCGTGACGTTATCCGGCATTTCCAGCGACACCAGCTGGCAGACGCGCTCCGCGACCTGATGGATGCTCTGGGTGATGTGCTGGCCGGGCCGCTGCGGGCCGAGCAGGCGATCCACCAGATTGCGCAGCCGATCGGCCTGTTCGATGATCACCTTGGTGTATTCGGTCAGCGCCGGATCGGGCAGCGCCTTGGCCAGCAGCTGTGCCGCGCCGCGCAGACCGCCCAGCGGATTTTTAATCTCGTGCGCCAAACCGCGCACCAGATCGCGGGCCGCCACCTGTTGGGCATGCTGCAGCTGTTCCTGGCTCAGGCGGCGCTGATTGTCCATCGGCGCCAGCTCGACCAGAATATAGCCTTCCGGCAGCGCCTGAGCGGTCAGGGAAAGGATATGCGCACGGCCGTCGACCACCAGGGTCACTTCGTTGTCGGTGAAGCCCTGACCGGCGCGCAGGCTTTCACGCATCAAAGAGACGTTCAGCGAAAAATAACCGAGCAAATCGGGCAGCGGCGTGCCGAACAGCTTGCGGGAGCTTTGCGCCAGCAGCTGCTGTGCCGCAGGGTTGGCGTAGTGAACCGCCAGAGAGTCATCCAACAGCAGGATGCTGTTGATGAGTGAATTGAGGATCTGCCCAGCATCGGGCAGCTTGCCAGTTGCCATACAGCAGACTCCTGCACCTTTTTAGTGCATCTATCCTACTCCATCCGGGATCGGCGCGGTATGGAATAGTTTTGCAGAAAATACGGTGGAGAAAAAAACCCATCCGAAGATGGGCTGAAAGTTTCCACGGCAACAAAAAAGCGATAACAAAAATGTGGGCGCCGTCCGCCTGCGCAGACGGCGCGGGTAGGGCTTAGACGCTGTAGTACAGTTCGAACTCAACCGGGTGTGGCGTCATGCGAATGCGGTCCATCTCTTCTTTGCGCAGTTCGATGTAGGCATCGATCGCATCGTCGGTGAACACGCCGCCGCGGGTCAGGAACTCGCGGTCTTCGTTCAGTGCGGCCATCGCCTCGTCCAGCTAGCCGGCCACTTTTGGGATCTCGGCTTCTTCTTCCGGCGGCAGGTCGTACAGGTTTTTGTCCATGGCGTCGCCAGGGTGGATCTTGTTGATGATGCCGTCCAGGCCGGCCATCAGCAGCGCGGCGAAGCACAGGTATGGGTTAGCCGCCGGATCCGGGAAGCGGGCTTCGATGCGGCGCGCTTTCGGGCTGGCGACCACCGGGATGCGGATGGACGCGGAGCGGTTACGGGCGGAGTAAGCCAGCATCACCGGCGCTTCGTAACCCGGCACCAAACGTTTGTACGAGTTGGTGGTCGGGTTGGCCAGGGCGTTGATCGCCTTGGCGTGCTTGATGATGCCGCCGATGTAGAACAGCGCGGTTTCAGACAGGCCGCCGTATTTGTCGCCGGCGAACAGGTTGGTGCCGTTCTTGGACAGCGACATGTGGCAGTGCATGCCGGAACCGTTGTCGCCGAACATAGGCTTCGGCATGAAGGTCGCGGTTTTGCCGAAAGCGTGCGCCACGTTGTGCACCACGTATTTGTAGATCTGAATTTCGTCGGCTTTCTTGGTCATGGTGTTGAAGCGGGTTGCCACTTCGTTCTGACCGGCGGTCGCCACTTCGTGGTGGTGCGCTTCAACCACCAGGCCCATCTCTTCCATGGTCAAGCACATGGTGGAACGCAGATCCTGCGAAGAGTCGACCGGTGGAACCGGGAAGTAACCGCCTTTCACCGCCGGACGGTGGCCTTTGTTGCCGCCGTCGTATTTTGTACCGGAGTTCCAGGCGCCTTCGATGTCGTCGATGGCCACGTGGGAACCGCGGATGCTGCTGCCGAAGCGGATGTCGTCGAACAGGAAGAACTCAGGCTCTGGCCCGAACAGCACGGTATCCGCGATGCCGGAGGAGCGCAGGAAGTCTTCGGCGCGTTTGGAGATGGAGCGCGGGTCGCGATCGTAGCCTTGCATGGTGCCCGGCTCGAGAATGTCGCAGCGAATGATCAGGGTAGGTTCTTCGAAGAACGCATCCAGAACCGCCGTGCTGGCGTCCGGCATCAGGACCATGTCAGATTCGTTGATGCCCTTCCAACCACCGATAGAGGAGCCGTCAAACATTTTGCCTTCTTCGAAGAAGTCGGCGTTTACCTGGTGAGCCGGGATAGTCACGTGCTGTTCCTTACCCTTGGTGTCAGTGAAACGCAGGTCTACGAATTTCACTTCATGCTCATTCAGCATCGTCAAAACGTGTTCAGCGGACATACTTAACTCTCCCGGTTTATCATTGTCGTCGTCGTGGAACGAATCTGTGGAACTGGCTTTTTTTCGCCTTGAAAAGACTAAAGCGAAAAGCGTGCCAACTTTTCAAAAAGGCGTTCATCGCCTTTCTGCGCGGGTTTTACCCAGCCACAGTATGCACCATCAACGATAAATTGCACTGTTATGGTGCAATAAGGGTGGGCGCAGGCACCGAAATGGTGCAAAAGTGCAGCGATTGCGGCTTTTTGCACCGTGAAAGGGATCACAAACTGACCGGTACGCGGTTGTTTATAAGAGATGGTTGTGATCTTGTTTAGTCCCTCGCTTAATACGTGTACAATAGCGCGCTATTTCTAATGCCCGAGGCAAAGCTGTGATCGAAAATTTGCGTAACATCGCCATTATTGCCCACGTTGACCATGGTAAAACCACCCTGGTTGATAAGCTGCTGCAACAATCCGGTACTTTCGGAGAGCGTGCGGAAGCCACCGAACGCGTAATGGACTCCAACGATTTGGAGAAAGAGCGTGGGATTACCATCCTCGCAAAAAACACCGCCATTAATTGGAACGGTTACCGTATCAACATCGTGGATACCCCGGGACACGCCGACTTCGGCGGCGAGGTAGAGCGCGTGATGTCGATGGTTGACTCGGTGCTGCTGGTTGTGGATGCAATGGATGGCCCTATGCCGCAAACCCGCTTCGTGACCAAGAAGGCCTTCGCCAACGGTCTGAAGCCGATCGTGGTCATCAACAAGGTTGACCGTCCTGGCGCGCGCCCTGACTGGGTTGTGGATCAGGTGTTCGACCTGTTCGTGAACCTCGACGCGACCGACGAGCAGCTCGACTTCCCGATCATCTACGCTTCTGCGCTGAACGGCATCGCCGGCGTCGACCACACCGACATGGCGGAAGACATGACCCCGCTGTATCAGGCGATCGTCGACCACGTGTCTGCGCCGCAGGTTGAGCTGGAAGCGCCATTCCAGATGCAGATCTCCCAGTTGGACTACAACAACTACCTGGGTGTTATCGGCATCGGCCGCATCAAGCGCGGTAAAGTGAAGCCGAACCAGCAGGTCACCATCATCGACAGCGAAGGTAAAACTCGCAACGGTAAAGTGGGCAAAGTGCTGGGCCACCTGGGTCTGGAGCGTATCGACAGCACCCTGGCGGAAGCGGGCGACATCATCGCCATCACCGGCCTGGGCGAGCTGAACATCTCCGACACCATCTGCGACACCAACGCCGTAGAAGCGCTGCCGGCGCTGTCCGTCGACGAACCGACCGTCACCATGTTCTTCAACGTCAACACCTCGCCGTTCTGCGGTAAAGAAGGCAAGTACGTGACGTCGCGTCAGATCCTTGACCAGATCGGAAGAGCACACGTCTGAACTCCAGTCACATCACGATCTCGTGCACAACGTAGCGCTGCGCGTTGAAGAAACCGACGATGCGGACGCCTTCCGCGTTTCCGGCCGTGGCGAGCTGCACCTGTCGGTGCTGATCGAAAACATGCGTCGCGAAGGTTTCGAGCTGGCGGTTTCCCGTCCGAAAGTTATCTTCCGCGAAATCGATGGCCGCAAGCAGGAGCCATTCGAGAACGTGACGCTGGATATCGAAGAGCAGCATCAGGGTTCCGTGATGCAGGCGATGGGCGAGCGTAAAGCCGACCTGAAAAACATGGATCCGGACGGTAAGGGCCGCGTGCGTCTCGACTACGTGATCCCAAGCCGCGGTCTGATCGGCTTCCGTAACGAATTCATGACCATGACTTCGGGCACCGGTCTGCTGTACTCCACCTTCAGCCACTACGACGACGTTCGTCCGGGCGAAG
>OCJT01000207.1_pt1 | contig 17966 bp, 13 predicted proteins | sample 1480881 | NCBI WGS metagenome assembly OCJT01 (sample SAMN05301497, study PRJEB22388) | human gut metagenome | isolation source: Infant 2 DOL 19 gut | host: Homo sapiens | place: USA: Pittsburgh, Magee-Womens Hospital of UPMC | collected 2013/2014 | reverse complement strand
AAAAACACCCTGTGGCAGGCGGGCACCGACCACGCCGGCATCGCCACCCAGATGGTGGTGGAGCGCAAGATCGCCGCGGAAGAAGGCAAAACCCGCCACGACTACGGCCGTGACGCGTTTATCGACAAGATCTGGCAGTGGAAGGCGGAGTCCGGCGGCACCATCACCCGCCAGATGCGCCGTCTGGGTAACTCCGTGGACTGGGAGCGCGAGCGCTTCACCATGGACGAAGGCCTGTCGAACGCGGTGCGCGAAGTGTTTGTCCGTCTGCACAAAGAAGACCTGATCTACCGCGGCAAGCGCCTGGTGAACTGGGATCCGAAGCTGCGCACCGCCATCTCCGATCTGGAAGTGGAAAACCGCGAATCCAAAGGTTCCATGTGGCACCTGCGCTACCCGCTGGCCGACGGCGCGAAAACCGCCGAGGGCAAAGACTACCTGGTGGTCGCCACCACCCGTCCGGAAACCGTGCTGGGCGATACCGGCGTGGCGGTCAACCCGGAAGATCCGCGCTATAAAGACCTGATCGGCAAAGAGATCATTCTGCCGCTGGTCGGCCGCCGCATCCGCATCGTCGGCGACGAACACGCCGATATGGAAAAAGGCACCGGCTGCGTGAAGATCACCCCGGCGCACGATTTCAACGACTACGAAGTCGGCAAACGCCACGGCCTGCCGATGATCAACATTCTGACCTTCGACGGCGACATCCGTCAGGAAGCGGAAGTGTTCAACACCCTGGGTGAAGTCTGCACCGACTACTGCAACGAAATCCCGGCCGAGTTCCGCGGCCTGGAGCGCTTCGCGGCGCGTAAAGCGGTGGTTGCCGCCTTCGATAATCTGGGCCTGCTGGACGAGATCAAACCGCACGACCTGACGGTGCCTTACGGCGACCGCGGCGGCGTGGTGATCGAGCCGATGCTGACCGACCAATGGTACGTGCGCACCGCGCCGCTGGCCAAAGTGGCGGTGGAAGCGGTCGAACAGGGCGAAATCCAGTTCGTGCCGAAGCAGTACGAAAACATGTACTTCAGCTGGATGCGCGACATTCAGGACTGGTGCATCTCGCGTCAGCTGTGGTGGGGCCACCGTATCCCGGCCTGGTACGACGTGAACGGCAAAGTCTACGTGGGCCGCAGCGAAGAAGAAGTGCGCAGCGAGAACAACCTGGGCGCCGACGTGGTGCTGACCCAGGACGAAGACGTGCTGGACACCTGGTTCTCGTCCGGCCTGTGGACCTTCTCTACCCTGGGCTGGCCGGAGCAGACCGAGGCGCTGAAAACCTTCCACCCGACCAGCGTGATGGTCAGCGGCTTCGACATCATCTTCTTCTGGATCGCGCGCATGATCATGCTGACCATGCACTTCATCAAGGATGAAAACGGCAAGCCGCAGGTGCCGTTCAAGACCGTCTACATGACCGGTCTTATCCGCGACGACGAAGGCCAGAAGATGTCCAAGTCGAAAGGCAACGTGATCGATCCGCTGGACATGGTCGACGGCATCTCGCTGGAAGATCTGCTGGAAAAACGCACCGGCAACATGATGCAGCCGCAGCTGGCGGAGAAAATCCGCAAGCGCACCGAGAAGCAGTTCCCGAACGGCATCGAGCCGCACGGCACCGACGCCCTGCGCTTCACCCTGGCGGCGCTGGCCTCTACCGGCCGCGACATCAACTGGGATATGAAGCGTCTGGAAGGTTACCGTAACTTCTGTAACAAGCTGTGGAACGCCAGCCGCTTCGTGCTGATGAACACCGAAGCGCACGACTGCGGCTTCAACGGCGGCGAGAAAGTGCTGTCGCTGGCGGATCGCTGGATCCTGGCCGAATTCAACCGCACGGTGAAAGCCTACCGCGAAGCGCTGGACACCTACCGCTTCGATCTGGCGGCCAACATCCTGTACGAATTCACCTGGAACCAGTTCTGCGACTGGTATCTGGAGTTGACCAAGCCGGTGGTGAGCAACGGCAGCGAAGCGGAACAGCGCGGCACCCGCCACACGCTGATCACCGTGCTGGAAGCGCTGCTGCGCCTGGCGCACCCGATCATTCCGTTTATCACCGAAACCATCTGGCAGCGCGTGAAGCCGCTGACCGGCACGACCGCAGACACCATCATGCTGCAGCCGTTCCCGGCCTACGACGCCGCGCTGGAAGACGAGCAGGCGCTGAACGATCTGGAGTGGATCAAGCAAACCATCATCGCCGTGCGCAACATCCGCGCCGAGATGAACATTGCGCCAAGCAAAGCGCTCGACGTGCTGCTGCGCAACTGCAGCGCCGACGCCCAGCGCCGCGTGCAGGAGAACCAAAGCTTTATCGCCCGTCTGGCGCGCCTGGAATCCATCGCGCTGCTGCCGGCCGGTGAGAAAGGCCCGGTCTCCGTCACCAAGCTGGTGGACGGTGCCGAGCTGCTGATCCCGATGGCCGGTTTCATCGACAAAGACGCCGAGATCGCGCGTCTGGCGAAAGAGATGGGCAAGCTGGATGCGGAAATCGCCGCGATCGAAGGCAAGCTGGCGAACGAAGGCTTCGTGGCGCGCGCGCCGGAAGCGGTGGTCGCCAAAGAACGCGATCGTCTGGCGGCCTGCAAAGAAGGCAAAGTGAAGCTGCAGGAACAGCAGGCGACCATCGCCGCGCTGTAATCCACCGGCTCACGCCAACGCCTGAAAAACAGCGGGGTCTTCCCCGCTGTTTTTTTATCGCCGTTGCATCCGGGCCGGGTTAGGTGTTATTACAAGATATTACTGCTGCAGGGACGCCGCCGGGAAATAATCCCCGGCGCGTTTCGTGCTGCGATAAAAACGAAAAACGAACGTGGTCTCTTTCAATGGCGAGTGTAAACATGACAACAGCAACCCCGGCGCGCCTGCTGGTGCGCCCCATCACGGCGGAAGACAATGCCGCCATTGCTCACGTCATTCGCGAAGTCTCCGCCGAGCACGGCCTGACGGCGGATAAAGGCTATACCGTCTCCGATCCCAATCTGGACGCCCTGTATCAGCTCTACAGCCTGCCGCGCAGCGCTTACTGGGTGATCGAGGTAGACGGCCAGGTCGCCGGCGGCGGCGGCATCGCGCCGCTGCAGGGCGGCGCAGACGATATATGCGAATTGCAGAAGATGTATTTCCTGCCGGTGTTGCGCGGCAAGGGATTGGCGAAACGCCTGGCGCTGCAGGCGCTGGATTTCGCCCGCCGGCACGGCTTCCGCTGTTGTTACCTCGAGACCACCGCCAGCCTGACGCAGGCCGTTGCGCTGTACGAACATCTGGGCTTCGAACACATCGACCACGCGATGGGCGCTACCGGCCACGTCGATTGCGAAGTCACCATGCTGAAAACGCTGTAATCGCCCCCGCCTTCCCATCAGGGCGCAGCTTGCTGCGCCTTTTTTATTAATATCGCAATCAATCAGTAAAACTCGCTATAACGCCGTATTTCAAGCAGATAAACTGACGTTAAAAACCAATATGTAAATTTAATGTGAAGTTCGTTAATAAATTAACGATCGCAAATTGACCGCTTTTTCCCCCGCGTTACTCTGCCAGTATCCCAATCGCGCACGGAGAGCTGTCATGTCGGAAAATACCTTTGATTACATCATCGTCGGCGCCGGTTCCGCCGGCTGCGTGCTGGCGGCGCAACTGATCCGCCGCACCCAGGCGCGGGTGCTGCTGCTGGAAGCCGGCGGCGACGACAATAACCTGTTCATCAAGATGCCGGCCGGCGTGGCCAAGATCATCGCCAAAAAGAGCTGGCCCTACGAGACTGAGCCGGAACCGCACGCCAACAACCGCCGCATGCAGATCGCGCAGGGCAAGGTGCTGGGCGGCAGCAGTTCGGTCAACGGCATGATCTACCTGCGCGGCCAGCCGCAGGACTACGACGACTGGGCCGAGCGCTACGGCTGCACCGGATGGAGCTACCGGGAGGTGCTGCCTTACTTCAAACGCGCCGAGGCCAACGAAAGCCTGTCGGACGACTACCACGGCGCCGACGGGCTACTGCCGGTCAGCGAAAACCGCTACCGCCACCCGCTCAGCATGGCGTTTATCCGCGCCGGCCAGGAGCTGAACCTGCCCTACCGCAACGACTTCAACGGCGACAGCCAGCACGGCGTCGGTTTCTACCAAACCACCACCCACAACGGCGAACGCGCCAGCACCGCCCGCACCTACCTGAAGGCGGTGCGCGACGAACGGCGGCTGGTGGTAAAACTGAACGCCCTGGCGCATCGGCTGACCTTCGAGGGCAACGTCGCCACCGGCGTGGTCTACAGCCAGAACGACGGCGCGGAAGTGACCGCGCGCGCCACCAAAGAGGTGATTGTCAGCGCCGGCGCGGTCGGTTCGCCGAAGCTGCTGATGCTGTCCGGCATCGGCCCGCGCGACCACCTGCAGCAGCTGGGCATCGAGGTGCGGGCGGATCTGCCGGTGGGCAAAAACTTCCACGACCATCTGCACATGTCGATCAACGTCAGCACCCGCGAGCCGATCAGCCTGTTCGGCGCCGATCGCGGCCTGCAGGCACTGAGCCACGGCGCGCAGTGGCTGGCGTTTCGCAGCGGCGTGCTCTCGTCCAACGTGCTGGAAGGCGCCGCCTTCACCGACAGCCAGGGCGACGGCCGGCCGGACGTGCAGATCCACTTCCTGCCGCTGCTGGACAGCTGGGACGACGTGCCCGGCGAGCCGCTGCCGAACATTCACGGCTTCACGCTCAAGGTCGGCTACCTGCAGCCGAAGGCGCGCGGCGAAGTGCTGCTGCGCAGCAGCAACCCGCACGATCCGGTCAAGCTGCACGCCAACTACCTCGGCCACCCAGACGATTTGGCCGGCAGCGTGCGCGCGGTGAAGTTCGGCCTGGGCTTCCTGCAAACCGCGGCGCTGAAGCCGCTGATCAAAGATCTGCTGATGCCGCAGCCGGAGTGGACGCGCGACGAAGCGCAGCTGGAAGAGTTCGTGCGCAACTTCTGCAAGACGGTGTATCACCCGGTGGGCAGCTGCCGCATGGGGCCGTCGCCGCAGGACGCGGTGACCGATCCGCAGCTGCGGGTACACGGTTTTGAACAGCTGCGGGTGATCGACTGCTCGGTGATGCCGCAGCTCACCAGCGGCAACACCAATGCGCCGACCATCATGCTGGCGGAAAAGGCGGTGGATCTGTTACTGGGCGCCCCGCAGTAAGGGCGCGCCTCAACCTCAGGCGGCGGCGGGCACGCCGCTGTGAAAGCGCAGTTCGCTGTCCGGCGACAGGATCAGCTCAGCCTCGAGGCGGCCGAAATGCGCCACCCGTTCGCTGATGTCGCCGCCGGCGATCTGTTCGGCCAGCGTCAGGTAGTCCTGATAGTGACGCGCTTCGGATCGCAGCAGCGAGACGTAAAAGCGATTCAGCTCGTCGTCCAGGTGCGGCGCCAGTTTGGCGAAGCGTTCACAGGATCGCGCTTCGATGTAGGCGCCGCAGATCAGTTTGTCGATCAGCGTCGCCGGATCGTGGGTGCGGATCTCGCGGATCATACCCTTGGCGTAGCGGCTGGCGGTGATCTTGCGATACGGGATCCCGCGCGCCTGCATGATCTCCAGCACCTGCGAGAAGTGATGCAACTCTTCCTTGATCAACAGCACCATGCGATCCGCCAGATCCTGGCCGTAGGCCGAGCCGTTTTTCGGCAGGATCTTGCGGGTGAACTGGCCCTGGCGGAACAGCGTGTCCGGCGCGCCCTGCGCTTCGTGCAGAAACGCCTCGTAGGGCCGCAGCAGCGCCAACAGCGCGTCGCCGCTCTCTTTGTCCGCCACGTAGCGGCGGATCAGCCACATGCCGGTCTGCGCGGCCTTCAGCTCGCACACCAGGTGGTCAGTCAGCAACAGCTGCAGGTTTTCCGGACGGCGCGCGGCGTCGATCCAGGCGTCAGGAGTTTCACAGTGCAGGAAGCTTAAAATCGGGGCTAACAGGGATTGGTATGTCATCGGCTTAATTGCCCTATGTATTTCAAGTTGCAGCTAGGCGGCCAGCTCACTCATCCCCAGGAGCTTACTTAGGTAAGTGACTGGGGTGAGGGAGTGCAGCCAACAACGCTGCAGCTTGAAAGACGACGGGGATATCAGGGGCCGGCGAGAACCGGCCCACAGGTATTGATTGGAGAGGGATTAGTGGCGTTTGCCGTCGTCGTCTTCGTCGATGTAGTCGCCGTCTTCGTCATCCTCACCGTCTTCACCGTTCGGATCTTCGAAGTAGGTGCCCCAGCCATCGTAGTTGACGCCGCAGCGTTCCGCCAGCGCCACCAACTGCTCGACCTGAGCGTCGATCAGTTCGGCGTTCAGGCCGACTTCGCTGATCACGTCGCAGCACATCACCATCGAACCGTCTTCCACTTCCAGCTCTTCGGCGTCGGTCACTTCGTAGCCCAGCTTGAAGGCTTCAACGGCGGCCTGCTCCAGAACCTCAAATTTCTCGGCGGACAGATGGTGCTCGATGGTGTAGAGCGCGTCCGGATCGCTGCCGTCTTCCAGCAGTTCTTCGATGATCAGGCGGGTCTCTTCACGTTGTTCTTCCAGCAATTCGCGGTTTGCCATGCCTATATCCTCAAGTCAAATGGCCTTCATTCCTTCTATTTTCACACACCGCCGACGTTGCTTCCACGATAAACGTGAAAGATTTCCTCGCTGGGGTTGAAATTGAATATTCATACATATAAAGTGAATTTTAATTCAATTAAGCAATCAGGGAATCGGACTATGAGCACCGGCAATGCGTTCTACCAACGTCACTTTCTGAGATTAATGGATTTCACCCCCGCCGAGCTGCAGGCGCTGCTGAAACTGGCGGCCGATCTGAAGCAGGCCAAGAAGCAGGGGCAGGAACAGCGCCGGCTGCAGGGCAAAAACATTGCGCTCATCTTCGAAAAAGACTCGACCCGCACGCGATGCTCTTTCGAAGTTGCCGCATTCGATCAGGGCGCGCAGGTCACTTACCTCGGCCCGAGCGGCAGCCAGATCGGCCATAAGGAGTCGATGAAAGACACCGCCCGGGTGCTGGGCCGCCTGTACGACGGTATTCAGTATCGCGGCTACGGCCAGGCGCTGGTGGAAACCCTGGCGCAGCACGCCGGCGTGCCGGTGTGGAACGGCCTGACCGACGAGTTCCATCCCACCCAATTGCTGGCGGACCTGCTCACCGTGCAGGAACACCTTCCGGGCAAGGCGCTGAGTGAAGTGAAGCTGGCGTACGTCGGCGACGCGCGCAACAACATGGGCAACACGCTGCTGGAAGCCGCCGCGCTGGCGGGCATGGATCTGCGGCTGGTGGCGCCGAAGGCCTGCTGGCCGCAGCCGGAGCTGGTGGCCGAGTGCCAGGCGCTGGCGCAGCAAACCGGCGCGAAACTCACCATGATCGAAGACATCGCCGAAGGGGTGCAAGACGCCGACTTCCTCTACACCGACGTGTGGGTGTCGATGGGCGAACCGAAAGAAACCTGGCGGGAGCGTATCGCGCTGCTGCGGCCGTATCAGGTCAACATGGCGATGCTGAAGCTGACCGGCAACCCGAACGTGAAGTTCCTGCACTGCCTGCCGGCGTTCCACGACGATCAAACCACGCTCGGCAAGCAGATGGCGCAGCAGTACGATCTGCACGGCGGCATGGAAGTGACCGACGAAGTGTTCGAGTCGGCGCACAGCGTGGTGTTCGATCAGGCGGAAAACCGGCTGCACACCATCAAGGCGGTGCTGGTCGCCACCCTGAGCGAAACCCTCTGACCGCCCTCCCCTCCGCCCTGGCGCCCCCGGCCAGGGCGGCTAATATATTCCAGGAATATCAAATAGCGGATTGACCTTTGCTCACCGCCGGCAAAGGCTCTACCGTGACAGGCCGACGGCGCCCGCGCCGTAAAAACCAACGATAACAAACCGTTCTCAGCGTCGCCCTGCGGCGCCTTCAGGGGATACACACCGATGAAAGCCAAACTCTTGCCGCTGTTCCTGCTCACCGCCCTGCCCGCCGCCGCGTTAGCCGCCACGCCGCCGAATACGCTGGTGGTGGTGCAATCGCTGGATGACATCGTCAGCCTCGATCCGGCGGAAGCCAACGAACTCTCCAGCATCCAGACGGTGCCCAGCCTGTATCAGCGGCTGGTGCAGGCGGATCGCGACGATCCGGCCAAGGTAGCGCCGGTGCTGGCGGAAAGCTGGCAGAGCGATGCGGCGGCCAAAACGCTGACGGTGAAACTGCGGCCGCAGGCGGCGTTCGCCTCCGGCAACCCGCTGACCGCCGACGACGTGATCTTTTCCTACAGCCGCGCGGTCAAGATGAACAAGTCGCCGGCGTTCATCCTCAACGTGCTCGGCTGGCAGCCGGACAACATCGACGCGCAGCTGAAGAAGATCGACGAACATACGGTGCAGCTGCGCTGGACGGCGGACGTCAGCCCGGCGGTGGCGCTGAATATTCTTTCGACGCCGATCGCCTCGATCGTCGACAGCAAGGCGGCGCTGGCCAACGTCAAAGACGGCGACTTCGGCAACGCCTGGCTGAAAATGCACTCCGCCGGCAGCGGCCCGTTCAAGATGCGCGTCTATCAGCCGCATCAGGCGATCGTGCTGGACGCCAACCCCACCACGCCGGGCGACAAGCCGCAGCTGAAAAACATCATCATTAAAAACGTGCCGGATCCGGCCACCCGCCGCCTGCTGATCCAGCAGGGCGACGCCGATATCGCCCGCGAACTGGGCGCCGATCAGACCGACACGCTGAAAAACCAGCCGGGCGTCAAGGTGCTGGAGATCCCGTCCGCCGAACAAAACTACCTGGTGTTCAACACCGGCAACGGCGCCAATCCGCTGCTAAACAACCCGGCCTTCTGGGAAGCGGCGCGCTATCTGGTGGATTATCAGGGCATCACGAAGGATCTGCTGAAGGGCCAATACTTCGTGCACCAGAGCTTCCTGCCGGTCGGGCTGCCGGGCGCGCTGGAGACCAACCCGTTCAGCTACGATCCGGCCAAGGCGAAAGCCATCCTGGCCAAGGCGGGCATCACCCACGCCACCTTTACGCTGGACGTAGAGAACAAGCCGCCGTTCATCACCATCGCGCAGGCGCTGCAGGGCAGCTTCGCCGCCGCCGGCGTGAAGGTCGAGCTGCTGCCTGCGGCGGGCAGCCAGGTTTACTCCCGCGTGCGCGCCAGGCAGCATCAGGCGGCAAAAGCAGCACGGTGGCCGGACTGAACGGCTGGCAGATCCCGCAGTTGAACCAGCAGACGCTGGCGGCGCTGGCCGAAGCCGATCCGGCAAAGCGCCGCGCGCTGTACACCGCCATGCAGCAGGAACTGCAGCGCAGTTCGCCGTACGTGTTTATCGATCAGGCCAAAACCGAAGTGGTGCTGCGCGACAACGTCAAAGGCTACCAGCAGGGGCTGAACGCCGACATGGTCTATTACGATCGCGTCAGCAAATAGCTGCCGGGCGGCCATCGCCGGCCAATCGATTGCGGGGCGGCAAAAAACGGCGTTTTAACGCTTGCAGTGGCGAAAAGCGCGAGTATAATGCGCCACAATTTGCCAGGAGAAAGCATGAAAAACGACGTTTGTTTTGTTAGCCGCAATCGACAAAACCGACTGCCTATCGGCGGCCAGCTGCCGTTGTTTCTCCTGTTGCTAAACCGATCGTTTCAAGCCCCTCATTGAGGGGCTTTTTTTTGCCTTGAGAATATCGAAAAGTCCCGCGCCACGGGCACGCGTCGAGGAGGAGTGAAAAATGGCCAACCCGCTGTATCACAAACACATCATCTCTATTAACGATCTCAGCCGCGAGGATCTGAGCTGGTGCTGCGCACCGCCGCCGGTCTGAAAGCCAATCCGCAGCCGGAACTGTTGAAACACAAGGTGATCGCCAGCTGCTTCTTCGAAGCCTCGACCCGTACCCGCCTGTCGTTCGAGACCTCGATGCACCGCCTCGGCGCCTCGGTAGTCGGTTTCGCCGACGGCAGCAACACCTCGCTCGGCAAGAAAGGCGAAACCCTGGCCGACACTATCTCGGTGATCAGCACCTACGTGGACGCCATCGTGATGCGCCATCCGCAGGAAGGCGCGGCGCGCATGGCCGCTGAATTCTCCGGCAACGTGCCGGTGCTCAACGCCGGCGACGGCGCCAACCAGCACCCGACCCAGACCCTGCTGGATCTGTTCACCATCCAGGAAACCCAGGGGCGCCTGAGCAACCTCAGCATCGCCATGGTCGGCGACCTGAAGTACGGCCGCACCGTGCATTCGCTCACCCAGGCGCTGGCCAAGTTCGAAGGCAACCGCTTCTACTTCATCGCCCCGGACGCGCTGGCGATGCCGGCCTATATCCTGAAAATGCTGGAAGAGAAAGGCATCGAGTACAGCCTGCACAGCAGCATTGAAGAAGTGGTGCCGGAACTGGATATTCTCTACATGACCCGGGTACAGAAAGAGCGCCTCGATCCTTCCGAGTACGCCAACGTGAAAGCGCAGTTCGTGCTGCGCGCCGCGGATCTGGCCGGCGCGCGCGCCAACCTCAAGGTGCTGCACCCGCTGCCGCGCATCGACGAGATCGCCACCGACGTGGATAAAACGCCGCATGCCTACTACTTCCAACAGGCGGGCAACGGCATCTTCGCCCGCCAGGCGCTGCTGGCGCTGGTGCTCAACGCAGATTTGGCTCTTTAAGGGGGAACCGCCATGACTCACGACAACAAACTGCAGGTCGAAGCGATCAAATGCGGCACGGTGATCGACCACATTCCGGCGCAGATCGGTTTCAAACTGCTGACGCTGTTCAAGCTGACCGCCACCGACCAGCGCATCACCATTGGCCTGAACTTGCCCTCCAACGCGCTGGGCCGCAAGGATCTGATCAAGATCGAGAACACCTTCCTGACCGAGCAGCAGGCCAACCAGCTGGCGATGTACGCGCCGAAGGCCACGGTAAACCGCATCGATAACTACGAAGTGGTGCGCAAGCTGACCCTCAGCCTGCCTGACCACATCGACGGGGTGCTGACCTGCCCGAACAGCAACTGCATCAGCCGCAGCGAGCCGGTGGCGTCGAGCTTCAGCGTGAAGCCGCGCGACGGCGAAGTGCACCTGAAGTGCCGCTATTGCGAGAAAGAGTTCGAGCATCAGGTGGTGTTGCAGGCCGACTGAATTCTGCCCTTTTAGCGGGAGCGGCGCTGTTAATCTGCGCGTCACTCCCTATAATGGGTGCCTGAAAATAACTCTACCCACGTTGCTACCCACCGAATTTCAAGCTGCGGCCGACCGCGCGGCGGCGTGAAAGACAACGGGTCTATCAGGAGAAAACATGTCACGTAATATCAGCACTGAACTCGCCCCGGCAGCCATTGGTCCTTACGTGCAGGGCGTTGATCTGGGCAGCATGATCATCACTTCCGGCCAGATCCCGGTCGATCCGAAAACCGGCGCCGTCGCCGACGACGTGGCCGCTCAGGCGCGCCAGTCGCTGGAAAACGTCAAAGCGATCGTCGAAGCCGCCGGCCTGATCGTTGCCGACATCGTGAAAACCACCGTGTTCGTGAAAGATCTGAACGACTTCGCCACCGTTAACGCCGCGTACGAAACCTTCTTCACCGAGCACAGCGCGCCGTTCCCGGCCCGCTCCTGCGTGGAAGTGGCGCGTCTGCCGAAAGACGTGAAGATCGAGATCGAAGCCATCGCCGTGCGTCGTTAATCGACACGCACGCGAATGACGGTCAGCTTCGGCTGGCCGTTTTTATTGGTAAGAATTTTATTAATCCAATTAATTTATAGCGATAGCGTAATACCGCTCACATTTACAATCCCACAATAAAAACACGCCTATAATTATTTCTCACCCGGCCGGGTCATTGCTGTTTCATTTCGTTCACTCCGTGAATAATGACAGGAGATAACCATGGCACCTAGCGTATTGGATTATTTTATCCAACAAGCTTCCCGTTATCCGGAAAAAACCGCCGTCGTCGGCGATAATAAACATCTGACCTACCGTCAATTGGATGAAGCCAGCAGCGCACTGTGCACGCGCCTGAAACAGGAAGGGGTTCGGCCCGGCGATGCCGTGCCGCTGGTCGCGCAGCGCACGGTGGAATTGCCGATTGGCATGATGGCGATCGCCAAGGCCGGAGCCTGTTATATTCCCATTGACGCCCGCTATCCCGAACGGCGCATTCGCAATATTATCGAACAAAGTGGCTCGCCGATAATCCTCTTCAGCAACCATGATGCTCGTGTAAATATCGACAACCTCCCGCGCAAAGTCCTTTCCATTGATAATATTTCCCTGACTAAAGTTTCCATAACTGTATTTTCCCCTCCGCCCTCCGATGCGCTTGCCTATATTATTTTCACCTCCGGCACCACCGGCGCGCCCAAAGGCGTCATGATCGAACACCGTTCGCTGTTAAACCTGCTCCTCTGGCATAACCAACGTTTCGCGATGGATGAACACAGCCGTTCCACGCTGATTGCCGGCGTCGGTTTTGACGTGGCGCAATGGGAAATCTGGGCGCCGCTGATCTGCGGCGGCACCCTGTATCTGCCGCACGAGGAGACCCGCCTGCAGCCGGACGCATTGCTGGCCTTCTTCGCCCGGCATCGCCTCACCCACGCCTTTGTCCCTACGGTATTGGTGCCGGAGGTCATCGGCGCGCCGCAGCCCGCCGGGCTGGCGCTGAAATACCTGTTCACCGCCGGTGAAAAGCTGAATCCGCTCGAGCTGCGCGGCATCGGCTATGCAGTGGTGGATTACTACGGCCCGACGGAGGCCACCATCTTCGCCACCTGCAACCGCGTGCGCTGCGCGACGCAAAACCCGCCGTCCACGATTGGCCGGCCCATCGCCGATACGCAGGTATTCGCCTGGCGCGCGGCTACCTGAACGCCCCGCAGCTGACCGCCGAGCGTTTTGTCACTTCGCCGCACGTCGGCGGCCAGCGCTTGTACCGCAGCGGCGATCGGGCGCGCCGCTTGCCTGACGGCCGCATTCAGTACCTGGGGCGCCTCGACGCCCAGGTCAAAATCCGCGGCAATCGCGTAGAACTCGGTGAAATCGGCAGCCTGATGACGCAGGTCTCCGGCGTAAAAACCGCCATCGCCCTCGTCAATCAAACGGACAATCCGAGCGACAAGCGGATCCTGGCGTTTTTGACCGGTGAAGATCCCGGCGGCGATCTCATTGCACGGGTTAAACGGCAGCTTCAGGATCAGCTGCCCGCCTACTCTCTGCCCGCCGAGTACCGGCATCTGGATCGGTTGCCGATCAACGCCAACGGTAAAATCGACCAGGCGGCGCTGTTGGCCCTGGCGCCCGAGGCTCGGCCGGCCCCTGCTGAACCGCTCGACGGCCACCAGCGGATCGTCGCCGATCTGTGGCGCAGGCTGCTGAAAATCGATCATATCCGCGCCGACGATGATTTCTTCGCGCTGGGCGGGCATTCGCTGCTGGCGGCAAACCTGGCAAACCAACTGGGTAAAGCGTTCGCGGTCAAAACCTATGTGCGTGATATCTATGCATACCCGAACCTGAAGACGCTGGCGCAGGCGATGGCGCAACGCCAGGGACAAGAACAAACGTCTGAACCTCAAGACGGCGAGCCGGCACGCGCCTTGCTGGATGACGTGTATTTGCCGTCGGATCTCGTCATCGATCCGACGTTCGATACGCGGCAAATCAGCGCGCCGCGCGCCATTTTGCTGACCGGCGCCACCGGCTTCGTCGGCGCGCACCTGTTGGCCGATCTGCTGCGCACCACCGACGCCGAGCTGTACTGGTGCTGCAGCGCTACCGGATCGCGTTGAGCGCCGGGCAGCGCGCACGCCTCCATATCCTGCCCGGCGACGTGGCGGAACACCATTTCTCGCTGGCCCCGGCGGCTTACCGGGTGTTAAGTCAGGATATCGATCTGATTTACCATTCGGCCAGCGCGGTGAATTTTATCCAGCCTTACGCCTACATGAAGCGCGACAACGTACAGGGCCTGCGGGAAATCATTCGTTTCGCGGCGCATAGCCGCACCAAGCCGCTGATGCTGCTGTCGACCATCTCCGTTTACAGCTGGGGGCATCTGCACACAGGTAAGCGGGTGATGCGGGAAAGCGACGATATCGATCAAAACCTGCCGGCGGTCAGCCGCGATATCGGCTACGTGCGCAGCAAATGGGTGATGGAGAAAATCGCCGATCTGGCGGCGAAGCAAGGCCTGCCGCTGATGACGTTCCGCCTGGGCTACGCCACCTGCCACAGCCGCACCGGCGTCAACGCCGATTACCAATGGTGGGCGCGGCTGGTGAGAACCTGCATCAGCAGCGGCACGGTGCCGGATTTACGGGATCTGCGCGAAGGGTTGACCACGGTGGATTACATGACCCGGGCCATCGCCCACGTCTCTCGCAACCCGCAGGCGCTGGGGCAGAAATTCAACCTGATCCATCAAGGTGACAATAATCTGACGCTGCGTGAGTTTTTCAGCCTGCTGGAGCGCGAGTTCGGTTATCGCTTTCATCCTCTGCCCTTCGCACAGTGGCGGGCCCAATGGGAAAACGACAGCGACGCGCCGCTGTACCCGCTGCTCAGCCTGTTCAAGGATCCTATGGTGGACGAGCTATCGACGGTGGAGCTCTATCAAGACACCTATCGGTGGGACTGCCGCAACCTGCAACGCTTCCTGCAGGGCAGCGGCATCGATGAGCCGCGCTTCACCCGCCAGCTGCTGCTGAATTACCTGCAGCACGCCATCGGGTATGCGCCGCTGTCGCTTCGGGCGTAACAAAACCGGGGCTCAGCTGGCCGAGCCCCGTCACCCTCACTCCATTTTAAGCCCCCGCAGCAGCGCCTCCAGCGGGTACACCGCCGCAATCACCACCTCGTCGCGCGTCTGCGCCGCCGCATCCAGCTGGCGCTGCGCTTGTTCGGCCTCGGCCCGGCTCAGCGGTTTGTCCTGCTGATGGCGATCCAGCAGCGTTAAGCCCAGCGTGGCCAAAGCATCGACGTCCTGCGCCACCGGCGCCAGATCGCGCAGCGTGCGGTTGCCCGCGATCGCCGTCTGCAGCGCCGCGCCGTTCGCCTGCCAGCGTTGCAGCCGTTCGCGCAGCGCCTGCGCCGCCGCCTTATCGCGCTTATCCTTCAACAAGGCTGCGACCTGTGCCTGCATGTCGCGCACCGCGCCGCTCTCCGGCGGCAGCGCATCGGCAAAGCGGTTCAGCGGTTCGAACTGGTGATAGTTGCCGGCCTGGAACTTCAGGTGCTGGCGGGTGTAATACTGCGCCGGCTCCACCGCCTCGGCCAGGATCTGCAGCGGCACGATCTGCACGCTGTTGCTTAATCGGGTGAATTCGCGCGCCGTTTCCGCGTGCTGCTGCAGGCCGACCGACACCACCGACCAGGCGTCGATCGCCGCCAGCCGCCGGTACATGTTGTTTTCGTCGGTGACGTCCTGCGCCGACCACAGCCGCTCCGCCACCGCGAAGGCGCGCGGCCACAGCTTGAGATCGAGAAGCGGCGCGCGCACGTTTTCCGCCCACAGCGCCGCTTCACCGCCGAGAATGTTGGCCTGCCCCTTCTCGTCCGGCACCACCGGCATCTTGCCCGCCGGCACCGCCGCCAGCTTGTCGCCGCTGGTGGGGTAACGCACGTTGCCGACCAACGTATAGCCGCTGAGCTTGTCCTGCTGCAGCGTGAACACCGGCCGCGTGTCACCCATCCAGGTATCGACGCGGAACGTCACCTGCTGCGGCGTGCGCCAGACAATGTCGTGCACCGCGCGGCGCGATTTGCCGTTGAAATCGATAAAGCCGCGCCAGCCCTGCTTGCCCTCGATCAGCGTGAAGCTGCCCTCCACCGCGCTGCCCTTCAGGCGCGGCATGCTGAAGCCCCAGCTTTGCGCCTGCTCGCCAGGTTGCACCGCCGTCTCGACCCCCAGCGGCTGCGGCAGAATTTCATTGCGGTAGTGATAGGCGGTGCTTTGCGGCTGATCGAGGTAGAAACCGGTGGAAAGAATGCCCTGATAGCCGTCCTGCGCGCTGGCGCCCAGCGAGTCTTGCCCCTGCCAGGACTGAATGACGATCGAGCGCGGCAGCGACGGATGATAGATCTCGTCCCAGCCGACCATCTGCCGCTGGTGTTTCTCGAGGATCTTTTCCAGCTTCTGGTTGAAGTAGGCCTGCAGCGCATGGGTATCCGCCAGCCCGTTCTTCTGCATAAACGCCTGAATCGACGGCGACGCCCGCCACTGGCTGGCGTCCACCTCATCGCCGCCGATGTGCAGATAAGGATCGGGGAAGATCGCCGCCAGCTCGCCGACGATCGTGTCGACAAACTGATACACCTCGTCGCGGGTCGGATCGAGCGTCGGCTTATGCACGCCCCACTCTCGCTCCATCCGATACGGCCCCGGCGCGCTCATCAGGTCGGGATAGGCCACCGCAATGCTGGAGGCATGCCCCGGCATGTCGATCTCCGGCACCACGCGAATGCCGCGCGCCGTGGCGTAAGCCACCACCTGCCGCATCTGCTCGCGGGTATAGAACTGGCCGTCGCTGGCCTGCTGTTGCAGCTTGGGATAATGCTCGGAGGCAAAGCGCCAGCCCTGATCGTCGGTCAGGTGCCAGTGGAACACGTTAAGCTTGGCCGCCGCCATGCCGTCGAGCTGGCGCAGAATGTCCGGCAGCGGCAGGAAATGACGCGCCGAATCCAGCAGCACGCCGCGCCACGGAAAACGCGGCACGTCGCGGATATCCACCAGCGGCAGGAAGGTATTTTGCCCGTCGGTCTGCAGCAGTTGCAGTAGGGTCTCCATGCCGCGCAGCGCGCCGAAACGCGTGTTGGCGGTCAGCGTGGCGCCCTGCGGCGTGACCGCCAGCCGGTAACTCTCATCGCTGCCCGGCAGCGGCTGCGCCGCCACCCGGTCCTTGATCACCACCTTGATCGCCGCGCCGTTCGCTTCTTCCATCGGCACCAGCGTCCAGCCGGTCTGCAGTTCGATGCGCTGGCGCCAGCGCGGCAGCGCGTCGCCCAGATCGTCGCCCTGCAGCGTCAGAGACAAACGGTGATCCAGCACCAGCTTGCCCGCCGGTTGCGTCACTTCCACCTGCTGCGGCCAGGGCATCAGCGGCAGATCGCCGGCCGGCTGCGCCAGCGCGCCGCAAGAAAACCATAACGATGAAGCCAGTAGCGTATAACGGAAAGGTCTGTGCATCGGAAATTCCTCAGAGGAAAAAAACAAAATATCCCCAATGAATTTCAAACCACCGCTAGGCGATAAACAACAACGCGGTGGCTTGAAAGGCGCAGGGGAAAACAGCCAACGCTGTAGATAAAGACTCAGCCCAGAACAGATGTCCAACCGTTGCGGTGAAAAAGCGGACGGGATCACAGTTGCCCCCTCCCGGCCGGAGGGGGCGAACGGGTTATTGCCAGCCGTAGCGGCGCACGAACCAGCCTTTCACGCACTGGGTCAGCACCATGTAACCGGCGAGGATCAGCACCAGCCACGGGAAGTAACCGAGCGGCAGCGCCTGCAGCTGCAGGAAGCCGGCCAGCGGCGAGAACACCAGGCCGATGCCGGTGGCGATCACCGCCAGCGTCATGATGCACAGCGGCCAGGACGGGCGGCTCTGGATAAACGGAATTTTGCGCGTGCGGATCATATGGACGATCAGCGTTTGTGACAGCAGCCCTTCCACGAACCAGCCGGACTGGAACAGCGTCTGCATTTCCGGCGTATTGGCCTTGAATACCCACCACATCAGGCTGAAGGTCAGCACGTCGAAGATCGAGCTGATCGGCCCGAAGAACACCATAAACCGCCCCAGATCGGCGGAGTTCCAGCGCTGCGGCTGGGTGATCTGATCGTCGTCGACGTTATCGAACGGGATGGCGATCTGCGAGATGTCGTACATCAGGTTCTGAATCAACAGGTGCAGCGGCAGCATCGGCAGAAACGGCAGGAAGGCGCTGGC
>OCJT01000201.1_pt1 | contig 18480 bp, 17 predicted proteins | sample 1480881 | NCBI WGS metagenome assembly OCJT01 (sample SAMN05301497, study PRJEB22388) | human gut metagenome | isolation source: Infant 2 DOL 19 gut | host: Homo sapiens | place: USA: Pittsburgh, Magee-Womens Hospital of UPMC | collected 2013/2014 | reverse complement strand
TGTTGGAGCAAGACTTGCTACCGTTGGTCCGTGTCAGACACGCGCCTGGTTGTCTACGGCAAGCATGCCGAGAGCGCGACTAAATTTTTGCGACAGAAAACCGGTTTCGTTGCTGGCGGCCGAGGCGCACAGCATGCCGGTGGTCAGCCAACGGTTGACGGTAACGCCCTGATCGTTGGTTTTGATGAAGTTGGCGTCGCGGTCTTCTTTCACCAGCTTGGCGATGCGGGTAAAGGCGTCGTCCCAGCTGATGCGTTGCCATTTGTCCGATCCTGGCGCCCGGTATTCCGGGTACTTGAGGCGGCTTTCGCTGTGGATGAAGTCAACCAGGCCGGCGCCTTTCGGGCAAAGCGCGCCGCGGTTTACCGGATGATCCGGATCCCCTTCGATATGGAAAATGCTTTCTTTGGCGTTTTTGGCGCCATCACCAAGGCTGTACATCAACAGCCCACAGCCGACGGAACAATACGTACAGGTATTACGGGTCTCGCGGGCGCGCAGCAGTTTGTACTGCCGGGTTTCCGCCAACGCCACTTCGGGGGCAAAGCCCAGCGCGGCCACCGTCGTTCCTGCCATACCGCCAGCGCAGATCTTAAAGAACTGCCTTCTGCTGACCTGCATGGGGGTCTCCTTTACTCTCGATTGTCACATTGTTCAAAGGCGCCTGCCCGCTAGCGCGGCAAACGCGAATGTCACTGTTGTTATGCTTGCTACGAACGCCGGCCATATTACCACAGCGTGCTTGTGGTTGTTACACACTCGTGCTCATTCAGTGAACGCTTTGGCACATTTCGATACATTTCGGCGTTGGCGCTCCCTACAGTATAGAGAGTAACCCGCGCGCCGGGGCGACGGCTTCACGCAGCCATCCGCCCCTTCTTCTATCAGTAGGTTAGCGCAGCGATTTGATCGTTAACCACACAGTTCACAGGGCATTGATAATCATTTTCAATATCATTTAATTAACTATAATGATCCGACTGCTTACGCGGTGCTCACGCTTTGCGCCGCCCATACACCACTGGAGATGATGATTATGAGTTATTCACTGCCATCCCTGCCGTACGCTTACGACGCACTGGAACCGCATTTCGACAAGCAGACGATGGAAATCCATCACACCAAACACCATCAGACCTACGTCAACAACGCCAACACCGTGCTGGAAGCCTACCCTGAGCTGGCCAAATACAGCGTTGAAGAGCTGATCCAGGATCTGGATAAAGTGCCTGCCGACAAACGCACCTTCATGCGCAACAACGCCGGCGGCCACGCCAACCACAGCTTCTTCTGGAAAAACCTGAAAACCGGCACCACGCTGGGCGGCGATCTGAAAGCGGCCATCGAGCGCGATTTCGGCAGCGTTGAGAAATTCCAGGAAGAGTTCGAGAAAGCCGCTGCCACCCGCTTCGGTTCCGGTTGGGCCTGGCTGGTGCTGAAAGACGGCAAACTGGCCGTGGTGTCTACCGCTAACCAGGACAGCCCGCTGATGGGCGAAGCGGTCGCCGGCGCTTCCGGTTTCCCAATCATCGGCCTGGACGTGTGGGAACACGCTTACTACCTGAAATATCAGAACAAACGTCCTGACTACATCAAGGCGTTCTGGAACGTGGTCAACTGGGATGAAGCCGCCGCACGCTTCGCCGCGAAGAAGTAATTCGCCCCCGTTGATGAAGATGCCCGCCACCGGCGGGTATTTTTTTGCCTGAAATCCGCTAAAGTTTGACCACGTCTTGCCGATGGTTTGTTCAATTGACGTTCGCCCGGAGAAGGAAAAAACGCTATGGCGGCATTGCAAGCATTGGCAGGAAAGTTCACTCATCTCACCGTAGGTAAAAAGCTCGGTCTCGGCTTCGCACTGTTGCTGCTGTTGGCGGTCATCATCGCCGGCACCGGGGCGCAATATCTGCATATCATCGAATCACGCGCCGATCGCATCGACTTCAGCAACCGGCTGAACGAAGAGATCAACCAGGCCAAATACAACCGCGCCATGTACGGCCAGACCTACCGGCCGGAGTATATTCAGAACAACCGCGCCAATATTGAAAACGCCGTCAAACTGATAGACCACGGGCAGGCGCTGGACTGGGACGCCCAAAGCCGCAAGGATCTGCAGCGTCTGGTGACGCTGATCGGGGAATATCAGCAGCAGCAAAAAGAGTTTGAACAGGCGGTCACGGCGAAAGACGCGGTGCGCCAGAGCTGGAACATGTCGGAAGTGCAGGCCAGCCTGAGCCAGGTGGAGCGCCAGCTGACCAACGGCGATCTGCAGTTGGCCTTCATCCAGCTGAACCAGAAGCTGACCCAGGTGCGCTACGGCGCGCGCGGCCTGCTGCTGAGCCTGAACAAGGAAACCGAAGCCCCGCTGATGGCGGCCATCGACGATGCGCGCGACGCGGCCAGTGCCTTGAGCCGCCGGGTCAGCGACGCGCAGCGCCCGCAGCTGCAACCGCTGCTGGCCGCGCTGGACGATTACAAAAACCGCATCGCGGCCTACCTGCCTGCCTATGAGCACGAGCAGCAGATCAGCCGGCGGCTCGGCGAACGCGCGCAGGCGATCGGCATGCTGGTGAACGCCTTTATGCAGGACGAGCTGGCGCAGACCCACAATGATATCAATCTGGCGCAGCTGCAGATGGGCATCACCACGCTGATCGCCATCATCGCCGGGGTGCTTATCGCCTGGCGCATCACCCTGCAGATCACCCGTCCGCTGCACAGCACGCTGGCCATGGCGGAACGCATCGCCGGCGGCGACCTGCGCCAGGCGCAGACCAGCACCCGGCGCGACGAGCTGGGGCAGCTGCTGAACGCGGTGGCGGCGATGAGCCAAAACCTGCGCACCATGATTGAGAAGATCCAGATGGGGGTCAGCCAGGTCTCCACCGCCTCGGCGGAAATTGCCGCCGGCAACACCGACCTCTCCTCACGCACCGAACAGCAGGCGGCGGCGGTCGAGGAAACCGCCGCCAGCATGGAACAGCTGACCGCCACGGTGAAACAGAACGCCGACAACGCCCATCACGCCAATCAGCTGGCCACCGACGCCTCGCAGACCGCGCAGCAGGGCGGCAAGCTGGTGGAAAACGTGGTCAGCACCATGCGCGATATTTCCAGCAGTTCGCAGCGCATCGCCGAAATTACCACCCTGATCAACGGCATTGCCTTCCAAACCAATATCCTGGCGCTCAACGCCGCGGTGGAAGCGGCGCGCGCCGGCGAACAGGGCCGCGGCTTCTCGGTGGTCGCCAGCGAAGTGCGCAGCCTGGCGAGCCGCAGCGCCCAGGCGGCCAAGGAGATCGAAGGGCTGATCGCCGAATCGGTCAGCCGGGTGAAAACCGGCACCGAGCTGGTGGAAAGCACCGGCAACACCATGGAACAGATCGTCCGCTCGGTCACCCACGTGCGCGACATCATGGCTGAAATCGCCGCCGCTTCCGATGAGCAGACGCGTGGCATCGCCCAGATTGGCCAGGCGATCGTCGAGATGGACCACACCACCCAGCAGAACGCCGCGCTGGTGGAAGAGTCCGCCGCCGCCGCCGATTCGCTGGAAGAACAGGCCGACATGCTGCTGCAGAGCGTCTCGGTGTTCCGTTTGGCGGAGCAGACCGAACCCGCCGCCGTGAAAGCCGCCGCGCCGAAAGCGCCGGCGGTAAAACCCGCGGCCGCCAACGCCGCAGCGGAAGAGAACTGGACCACCTTCTGACGCCCCGCCGCCCGCCCGAGGATTTTCGGGCGGGTTGTTATGTCCCCCCGGCGCAACTCAGGCTATGCTGAGCCCTCGACGCGAGACACGGAGGCGCACATGCATCACCCAGACGTTTACATCGGCAGCATCCAACCCTATGAAGGCGGGCGCCCCAGCGCCATCGCCAAACGCCAGGTGGATGGCGCCATCCGGCTCACGCCGCTCGGCCTGGAAGGCGACGAGCAGGCGGAAAAAAGCTATCACGGCGGGCCGGACCGCGCGCTGTGCCACTACCCGCGCGAGCATTACGCCCACTGGCGCGCGCAGTTTCCGGCGCAGGCCGAGCAATTTTGCGCCCCGGCCTTCGGCGAGAATATCTCCACCGAAGGGCTGACCGAACACAATGTGTTTATGGGCGACATCTTCCGCTGGGGCGAGGCGCTGATCCAGGTCACCCAGCCTCGTTCGCCGTGCTTCAAGCTCAATTATCACTTCGCCATCGAGGACATTTCGGTGCTGATGCAGCAAAGCGGCCGCTGCGGCTGGCTGTATCGGGTGGTGTCGCCGGGCGCGGTCAGCGGCGATCGTCCGCTGGCGCTGGCGGCGCGCAACAGCGACGTGTCGGTGGCCGAAGCCATCGCCATCGCCTGGCATATGCCGTTCGACGCCGAACAGTATCGCCGCCTGTTGGCGGTCGCCGGCCTCTCCGCCAGCTGGAGCAAGACCATGCTCACGCGGCTTGCCGAAGGGCACCTTGAGGACTTCAACCGCCGCCTGCTCGGCCGTTGAAAGCGCGGGCGGAAAAGATGAAAAACGTGCGCCGAATGCCGCGTTAACCCTGTTCTTCCGCCTATACTGTAGCCGCGTGTTTTTCAGCCAGGAGCCAGGTAATGACCACCCCGAACCATTCGATTCATCACGCCGCCGCCGAGGGCTATCAGGCCAATGCCGATCGCTATATGAAAGGCCGGCCGGATTATCCGCCGGAAATCGCCGCTTGGCTGCGCGAGACTATCGGCCTGCACGCCGGCATGACGGTCATCGATCTCGGCGCCGGCACCGGCAAGTTCACCCCGCGCCTGCTGGAAACCGGCGCTCAGGCGATCGCCGTCGAACCGGTGCCGCAAATGCTGGAAAAACTGTCGGCGGCGCTGCCGCAGGTGAAAACGCTGGCGGGCACCGCCGAGGCGATCCCGTTGCCGGACGAGTCGGTCGATGCGGTAGTGTGCGCCCAATCCTTCCACTGGTTCGCCACGCCGCAGGCGCTGGCGGAGATCCGGCGCATTCTCAAACCCGGCGGCAAACTCGGTCTGGTGTGGAACATGCGCGATGCGCGCGTCGGCTGGGTGCGTAAACTGAATCAGATCGTCGATCGCCACGAAGGCGATGCGCCGCGTTTCTATACCGGCGAATGGCGCAAGTTCTTCCCGTTCAAAGGCTTTGAACCGCTGCAGGAGCAGGTCTTTATGTTGAGCCACCGCGGCGCGATGGAGGACGTGATCTACAACCGGGTGCGTTCAACCAGCTTTATCGCCGCGCTGCCGCAGCCGCAACAGGAGCAGGTTATCGATCAATTGCGCCAGCTGGTGGCGGAAGAAGAGGAGCTACGGGGCCAGGACACGGTCACCGTGCCCTATCAGACCAAGGCGTATTTCACCACCAAGGTCTGACGCCCGGGGGTTCAGAACGCTTTCTTGGCGTAACCGGTGACCGCTTTCAGGCCCATCTCGCGGCCCAGCGCGGTCATCGGATGCACCACGATCAGCCCGCGCGCGCTTTTCTTCAGCGCGCCCATGTCGGCCTGCTCTTTCTTGGTGATTTCGCGGCTGAACGGCAGCTTGCTCAGCTTCTGCGCTTCGGCGCTCAGCTTCTCGCCGCGCACGTTTTTCAGGCGCTCGATCTCCGTCGCCAGCTTCTCTTTCTCTTTGGTGTGCTGCGCAATCAACTCAGGGTTGCCCTGTTGGATCACGGTGGCGTCTTTGTGGTTCAAGGCGTCCAGCAGGTCGCTCAGGCGCTTGATCTCTGCCTTTTCTTTCTCTTTCATGGTCTCTGGCCCGTTGTGCCCAAAATGGCACGCTAATCAATGATACCGGCATTGTAGCAAAAGGCGCGCGCCGTTACCCGTCCTGCGCAATGCCGGGCGGCAGGCCGCTCATCTCGCAGGCTCTGGCGCCGAGCCGGGCCAACGCCTGGGTGTAGCGCGCGTTGAACGGGTAGCAACAGGAGAGCCGCAGCGCGTTGCGGTAGCGCCCGCTGGGGGAATACAGGGTGCCCGGCGTCAAACAGATCTGCTCTTCCAGCAGTTGGTGGAACAGCGCTACGCTGTCCACGTTGGGGGGGAACTCAACCCAAAACACGAAGCCGCCCGCCGGCTGCGTGGCCAGCGTGCCGCGCGGGAAATGCCGGGCGATCAGCGCCCGCGCCTCGTCTACCTGCGCCGCATAGCGCTTGCGCAGGTTGCGCAAATGGTGATCGTAACCGCCGCTCTCCAGGAAGGTCGCCAGCGTTTCCGACAGCAGCTGCGACTCGGACATCGACGACACCGCCTTCAGCTTGCGCAACGCCTCGTGAAAGCGGCCGCCGCAGATCCAGCCGACGCGAAAATCCGGCGCCAGCGTTTTGGTGAAGCTGGAGCAAAACAGCACCCAGCCGTCGCGATCGAACGCCTTCACCGCCGGCGACAGCGCGCCGCCGAACTGAATCTCGGCATACAGCCCGTCTTCAATCAACGGCACCTGATGATCGTTCATCAGCCGAGCCAGCCGCTTTTTCGCCGCCAGCGGCATGGTGCAGCCCAGCGGGTTTTGCACCGTGGGCATGGCAATCACCGCGTTCAGCCGTTTCTCGTTCAATAGCAGCTCCAGCGCGTCCAGCGACAGCCCCAGCTGCGGATCGGTGGGGATTTCCAGCGCTTTCAGCCCCAGGCTGGCCAGCAGCGGCAGCAGGTAGAAGTAGGTCGGTGACTCCAGCCCGACGCAGTCGCCCGGTTTGGTGGTGACGCGCAGCGCCAGCTGCAACGCCTCCATGCAGCCGTGGGTCAGCACCACGTCGCCCGGCTCCAGCAGCATGCCCAGCGTCATCGAACGGCGGGCGATCTGCTGACGCAGCCGCAGGCTGCCGGGCGGCAACGAATACTGTCCGATCAGATCCGGTTGACGGCGCAGCTGAGAGGACAGCATGCGCCCCAGCTTGCCGCCGGGATAAAAATCGCTGGTCTGCGGGCAGGCCAGCGCAATGTTGGTGAAGGCCGGATTCTGCTGGGCGGCGAACACAGTATCGATCAGCGCCAGCACGTCGTCCGCCGGCGGCTCGATGCGGCCGCTGGGCGCCGAGGCCATCTTCAGCGCCGGCAGCGTGCTGCGGACATAAAACCCCGATTGCGGCCGCGCTTCGATCAGCCCGCGATCCTCCAGCGTGCGGTAAGCCGACACCACAGTATTAATACTGACGCGATGGGTTTGCGCACAGCGCCGCACCGAAGGCAAGCGGTCGCCGGGCAGCAGCGTGCCGCGGCGAATGGCCTCGGCCAGCGTATCCGCCAGCTGCAGGTAACGGGTATCCGGGGTTTCATCGAGCAGGGTCACAGTTTCTCTCCAGGCAATGGGTACAGTTTACATTTTGCACAACTGTAACCATAACAATATCCAATTTGTGGTTCTGTCACCACCCCATTGCAGCGATTATGCTGATCCTCTCGTTATTACCGTCATTTTCAAGGAACCTGCCATGCTGGACTCCGCCTTTGTCAGCTACGTCACCGTCATGTCGATTACCCCCGGCCCCAACAACCTGCTGCTGGCCTCGTCGGGCGTCAACTTCGGCCTGCGCCGCACCCTGCCGATGCTGTTCGGCATCGGCGCCGGCTGCGCGGTGCAGTTGGCTATCATTATCCCGCTGCTGGCGCTGGCGCTCAGCTGGGCCGGCGTCATCCGCTTCCCGCTGGCGGTGATCGGCTGCGCCTACCTGCTGTGGCTGTCATGGAAACTGTTCAAGGCGGCCTCGCCGGACGCCAAAGAGCAGGTGAGGCCAATGAGTTTCCTCAACGGCGCGCTGTTTCAGGCGGTCAACCCCAAGGCCTGGCTGATGGTGATCAACGTGGCGATCCTGTTCACCCCGCGCGAAGGCGCCACCTTCTTCCATACGCTGAGCGTCATCGCAGGTTTCGTCGTGCTGAATTTACCCTGTGTGCTGCTGTGGGCGGTGCTGGGCGACCGGTTGCGCAACGCGCTCCAGGTCGCCTGGAAGCTGCGCGCGTTTAACGGCGTCATGTCCGGCCTGATGGCCGCCACCGCGCTGTGGTTGCTGTTCGACGAGTGGCGCGCGGCCTTTGCTTAGCCGCGGCCGAGAGGAGAGAGTCGGGAAGGTTGTTTGGCGCCGATGCCGGCGATCAGATCGGTAATGGACAGCACCATGGTGGAGCGCACCATCTGCTGATAGCGCTGACGCTGCATGGCGATCAGCGCTTCATCCGCTTCGCCCGGCTGCAGGAAGGTCGGCGCCGGCGGCAGCGCGGCCACGCAGTGCAGCTCGCCGAACGGCCCGAGGATTTCGTCGTCGACGAAGCGGTATTCCGCACCGTCGTGATTCAGCTCTTCGCGCATCGCCATCAGCAGCTCGGCGTCTTCATATTCGTGGCGGGAGATCACCCCCAGCCCATACATCAGCTTCAGGCGCACCGACAGCTCCCCCAGCGGGCCGCTGCCGGACAATAGCGGTTCGACGGCATATTTCACCGCATAGTCGTCCTTGCGGAATACCTGCACCACCAGCACGTTGAGCGCTTCCGCCAGCAGCTCTACCGCCGCGATCAGGAAACTGCGCACCGTTTTGCCCGCGTTCAGCTTTTCCAGAACCTGATTTTCAAATGCCTGTGCTTCTTCCATCATCGCTTTTCGAAAGGCGTGGGGAGGGCCGTCGATGTCGAACTCGGATTGCAGGAGCGCAGCAAGCTGCGCTCGGGTGTTCATCATCACGATTCTACTTGTGCATGGCGTTATACACAGCAACGGCCTCTTCTACAACCTCGCTTTCCGCCGGCAGGCCGGAAATTTGCGCCAGCGCGGCTTTCGGCCCGAGCGTGTTCAGCAATTCCGCCAACTCCTGCGCCTGCGGATCCTGTTCGCTGCGGTAGCTCATGGCGGCGGCGATGCCCTGGATCAGGTTGGCGTGCGGCAGGCCGTATTCCAGCGTGCCCAGCAGCGGTTTGATCAGGCGATCGCCGGCGCTCAGTTTGCGCAGCGGCTGGCGCCCCACGCGCTCGACGTCGTCGTGCAGATACGGGTTTTCGAAGCGGCCGAGGATTTTGTTGATGTAGGCGGCGTGCTTGTCGGCGTCGAAGCCGTAGCGCTTGATCAGCACCGCACCGCTCTCTTCCATCGCTCCTTTCACCACGCGGCGGATCGCCGGGTCGAGAATGGCGTCGCGAATGGTTTGCAGCCCGGCCCGTTGGCCAAGGTAGGCGGTGATGGCGTGGCCGGTATTGAGGGTGAACAGCTTGCGCTCGACGAACGCCATCAGGTTATCGGTCAGCTCCATGCCGGCGATCGCCGGAGGCTGGCCCTTGAACTGGGTCTGATCGACGATCCATTCGCTGAAGGTTTCCACCGTCACTTCCAGCGGATCGCTGCTGTCCGCCGGCGGCACGATGCGGTCGACGGCCGAATCGACGAAGCCGACGTGCTGCTCAACCCATGCCTGTTCGTCCTGCGGCAGCGCAGCGAACACATGCTGCTTCAGCTGGCTGGTGCCGCGCACCATGTTCTCGCAGGCGATGATATTCAGCGGCTGCGCATTGCCCTGCTGATGACGCAGCACCAGCCCTTTGGCGATCGTGCCGGCGATTTTGCCGAGAATTTGCGGGCCAACGGCAGTGGTCACCAGATCCGCCTCGGCGATCAGCGCCACCGCCGCCTCGCTGCCGCTGTTGACGGCGCTGACGTTGTTGACGCTCTCCACGCGTTCTTGCTCGCCCACCACGTGCACCTGATAACTTTTACGGCTGTTCAACAGATCCAGCACCGTTTGATTGACGTCGGCGAAGGTCAGCTCAACCCCGGCGTCCGCCAGCAGCTTGCCGATAAAACCGCGGCCGATGTTCCCTGCGCCAAAATGTAATGCTTTCATAACTCTACCTTCTTAATGTCGAAGGGTGCAGCAAGCTGCACCCTTTAAAATGATTCCGTTATCCGGCTTTTTTGCCGCCGAGCAGGTCCAGCACTTCCTGCACGCTGGTGGTATTCGCCAGCCGCTCGATCACGCTCTCGTCATCCAGCGCGTTGGTCAGGCTGGTGATCACCTGGATATGCTCGTTGTTGCGCGCGGCGATGCCGATCACCAGACGGGCCACTTCATCCTCTTCCTCGCCGAAGCGCACGCCCTGCGGGTACTGGCAGAACACCACGCCGGTGCGCAGCACCCGGTCTTTGGCCTCAATGGTGCCGTGCGGCACGGCGATCGACTCGCCCAGGTAGGTGGAGGTGAGTTTCTCGCGCTCCAGCATCGCCGGCACGTACTCCGCCTCGACGTAGCCGCCTTTCACCAGCTGCTCGCCGGCGAAGCGGATCGCCTGCTCTTTGTCGCTGGCCTGCAGGTTGAGGAACACGTTGCTCTCGCTCAGCTTGAACAGGTTCGATTCACCGGCTTCGAAGCTGTCGTCCAGCGCGCCCAGTACCTTTTGTTGGTTGTCGCTGGTTTTGTTGGCCGCCAGCAAACGGTCGACCAAATCGCTGTACAGCTTGCTGTCGAGGAAGTTGGTCAGCGAGATGTGCTGTGCCTGCGGCGCGTGGCGCATCGCACGCTCGGTCAGATCGCGGTGGGTAATCACCAGATCCACATCGTCCGGCAGGCTGTTGATGGCGCTGTTGGTCACCGAGATGTTCTTCAGCCCGGCATCGGCCACTTTCTTACGCAGCACCCCGGCGCCCATGGCGCTGGAACCCATGCCCGCATCGCAGGCGACGATGATTTTGCGCACGGTGCTCAGATCGCCGTCGACCGATGCCGGCGCCGCCGCGCCGCCTTTGGACTGCGATTTCATCTCTTGCATGCGACGGGTCGCGGCTTCCAGATCGTCATCCTCTTTCACCTTGGAGGTTTTCAGCAGGAAAGCGGACACCACGAAGGAGACGGCAAAGGCTGCGCACACCGCCGCAATGTTGGCGAAGTAGGCGCCTTTCGGCGTCATCGCCAGCACTGCCAGGATCGAACCCGGAGAAGCCGGAGAAACCAGGCCGCCGTTCAGCATCGTCAGGGTGAAGACGCCGGTCATGCCCCCCAGGATCACCGCCAGCAGCAGGCGTGGGTTCATCAGCACGTAAGGGAAGTAGATTTCGTGGATGCCACCCAGGAAGTGAATGATTGCCGCACCGCCGGCGGATTGCTTGGCGCTGCCGCGACCGAAGAACATGTAGGCCATCAGTACGCCCATGCCCGGGCCTGGGTTGGCTTCGATCAGGAAGAATACCGACTTGCCGACTTCCGTGGCCTGCTGGATACCCAGCGGCGAGAAGATGCCGTGGTTGATGGCGTTGTTCAGGAACAGGATTTTCGCCGGTTCAACGAAGATGGACGCCAGTGGCAGCAGGTTGTTCTTCACCATCACGTGCACGCCCGCCGCCAGCAGCTTGGAGAGCACCTCCACCAGCGGCCCGATGCCCAGGAAAGCCAGGATCGCCAGCAGCATGCCGATGATGCCGGCGGAGAAGTTGTTCACCAGCATTTCAAAACCGCTTTTGATCTTGCCGTCCACCCAGCGGTCAAAGTGCTTGATAGCCCAGCCGCCCAGCGGACCGGCGATCATCGAGCCGAGGAACATCGGCATGTCGGCGCCGACGATGACGCCCATGGTGGTGATAGCGCCGACCACACCGCCGCGCTCGCCGCCCACCAGCCGCCCGCCGGTATAACCGATCAGCAATGGCAGCAGGTAGGTGATCATCGGGCCGACCAGCTTGGCTAAGGTTTCATTCGGCAGCCAGCCGGTTGGAATGAATAGCGCGGTGATAATCCCCCAGGCGATAAAGGCGCCGATGTTGGGCATCACCATGTTGCTCAGGAAGCGGCCAAAGTTTTGTACTTTAACCTTGATGTCTGGTGAAAACATAAAACACACCCCTATTGTTACGCGCTGACAATAGAGCGCGTGATTATTGTTGTGACGATCCAGCCGTGTTGCCGCTGTATGCGAAACGGACTCTATCACGCTGTTTTTGTCATGCGAACTTCACGGATTTTTTGTGACACAAATCACATACAACACCCCAACAAACCACCCTTTATAGTGATAAAGATCACACTTATGGCGTGTAAAAAAAGCACAGTGAGAAAAAAATCGCCTGAAAACCCAAAATAAAGTGATGTTGATCACATTTTTAAACTGATGGTTTGTTTTTAAATTGTGATAAACATCACAATTTATTTTCAACTGCGGCGCCGATCGCGACGCTCTGTTTGATCATCCCTGTGAGCATTCATCCCGCCGGGAACTAGCGAAGTGATGAATGAAAGAAAACTACATTGCCGAATGAATGGATTAATTGAAGTGTAGTCTAATTCATGACCACCACCATAAAATCAATTAACATTTCAACGAAAAAACAATATAATTGACAGTCAATTTTCATTGTAATCATGAGAAATCATGAAATTTATCTATCATTTTAATAAAAAGACGCATCCAGGATAGTCATATGATTATTAACTATATCTTAGAGAATGATAAATACTTCATTGGGGTGATTATATCAGCGCTAATGATAATGTTATTCTCCATTTTCTCATTCAAAATTATAAGTAAGATTAAAACAGGAACAGAGAAGAAAGTATTTTTAGTTTATTCTTACTATTTAATAACAAAGCCTGGTTTTATGGTTTTTATTACGGCTATATTTTCAATTTTCATTTATAAGCTTTGTAGGTAAACATGGAAAACAAAATCGTAAACAAACTCTCTATAGATGATTTCATCATAGATGAAAGCGTAAGCATTATCACGAGAAAGAATGAAGTTATCAATATCACGGTCGGAGGTGACATTGAGTTATCCATCGAAGTAAAAAAAACTGGAGAAACAGCAAAAATAACTAAGAAGCCTTCAGAGAAAAAAATCAACTTCACTATACATAAAATAGATGAAATGCTGACAGACGGTTTTAGCAGCAACTTTTTCCCCATCTATTACAATGATAAAAGAAAATATTTCATGAGGATTGGTGTTGCAAAATTCTCTAAAGCCGGAATTGAACTTTTTTTAATTTTTGCCAGTAAATCCAATGAAGAATCAGAAAAAGGTTCTCTTGAGGGCGACGCATAATGAGCACGGCTGATGATGCTAATAGTGAGATTATTGACAACGAAAACGCAAACAATAACAACGAGAGCAAAGTTATTATTACTAATAACCACACCTCTGAAAAAAACATTATAGCTAAGAACACCGCAAATTTAGAGGGAGATATTGGTGTAGATGTAAAAAAAGATTTTAATATAACAAATATCACTGGTTCCGGTGAACAGGCAAAAACAAGTACTATTTGGTATGTAATATCCTTCGTCCTCACTTTATATGCATGTGTGCTGACTTTCATTCTTGTAATTGATGTGCTGTCGACTGGTGGTGAAAACATCCTAACCTATACAAAAGAATCTTGGGCAGTGTTTACTCCAATAATCACCCTATCCTTAGGGTATTTGTTTGGAAAAAAGGATGAAAGCACAAAAAGCAAAGTTGAATAAGTCAGTGATATAATAAAAAATAAATCATCAGTCATTATTTTATATTGTCAACTAAATTAGCTACTAAATTATAAAAACGGGCCGGCAATGCCGGCCCGTATGTCGTGAATGCGGTGCGTTATTGCGTCACGCTTTGAACGGCTTTCTGCGCATTCAGCAGGTTCTGCTGCTTGGCCACCAGATTCGACATCATGGTGTTGTACTGCGCCACCTGCTGCGCGGTGCGGAACTGCACGCCGTTGTTGTTGAAGCTGACCTGGTTGCCCTGGCTCTGCAGGAAATCGCCAACCTGCACCAGATCCTGCACGAAGCCGGCGGTGGTCGGGATCGCCGGCATCAAGGCATTGGCCGGTGCGGTAACGATCTTGTCATAGGCCTGGTTGTACACCGCCTTCAGATCGTCGGGCTGCTTCAGCGCCGCGCGGGCGGTATCCGCCTGCGATTTAGCAGACTGGATCTGCTGGCCCAGCAGGTTCAACGCGCCGACCGATTGCTGCAGCGCGTCGCGTTTGTTCAGGTAGTCCTGCGCGGTGCGGATCTGGTTAATCTGATCCAGCGCCGGCGTCAGGCTGGCGCCGACCGACTTGGACAGCTGCTGCGAAAAGCCGACCAAAATCGCGTAATCGCCGGCATAGTTGCCGAACTTCTGCTTCTGGTCTTCGCTCAGCGTGGGGATGTTCGCCCCGCTGCGCATCACGGTATTCTGTAAGTAATCGATAAATGCTTTGCGCTGTTCCGGCTCTTTATCGCCGCAGGCGGTCAATTGCATGACCACCAACAATGCCAATACCGGTGCCAACCAACGCGCGAAACCTCTGCTCTGGATCCCTACCGCCATGTGACATAACTCCTGTTATAAACCTGCTTTTTCATTGGACTCCGCCCCTTTTTCCGCACTCCGTGCGCCTATAAGAATAGATCAACTGGCGGCATTCCGATACGCGATTCCACTTGCGATGAGCATTGCCCCGGCCGGATGCGGTTGAAAATCGTGCGCAAAACGCACTGAGGCTCATTGCCGTCGGCGACCGGACGCTTCAATTTCCCCAAGTCGCCCCCCAAGTCGCCAGGCGACCTTGCCTTCGCACCCAGGAAACGGAAATAAAAAAGGCGCCCGCAGGCGCCTTTTCACAGCAGAGAGGCCGCTTACTGCAGCACAGAGATATCCGCCACCTGCAGGAACAGTTCGCGCAGCTTGCTCAACAGCGTCAGACGGTTCACGCGCACTTCCGCATCGTCCGCCATGACCATCACGTTGTCGAAGAACGCATCCACCGGCTCGCGCAGCGCAGCCAGCTCCACCAGCGCTTCCTGGTAGTTGCCCGCCGCGAAGTACGGCTGCAGCTTGTCGCGCAGTACCACCAGGTGAGTCGCCAGCTGGATCTCCGCTGCGTCCTTCAGCACCGAGGCGCGCACGCTGTCGTTCAGCGTTTCGGTAGACTTGGCCAGAATGTTGGAGACGCGTTTGTTGGCCGCAGCCAGCGCCGCCGCCGCTTCCAGCGTACGGAAGTGGGAGACCGCCTTGACGCGCGCGTCGAAGTCGGCCGGCTTGGTCGGACGGCGCGCCAGCACCGCCTGAATGGTATCGACAGCGTGGCCTTCCTCCTGATACCAGGCGCGGAAGCGGCCCAGCATGAATTCCACCACCTCGTCGACCACCTTGGCGTTGGTCAGCTTGCTGCCGTACAGGCGCACGGCCTCTTCGGTCAGGGTCTGCAGATCCAGCGGCAGGTTTTTCTCGACGATGATGCGCAATACGCCCAGCGCGGCGCGGCGCAGCGCGAACGGGTCTTTATCGCCTTTCGGATGCTGCCCGATGCCGAAGATGCCGGCCAGGGTGTCCATCTTGTCGGCGATCGCCAGGGAACAGGCCACCAACGACTGCGGCAGCGCATCGCCGGCGTAGCGCGGCTGATACTGCTCGTTCAGCGCAACGGCGACGTCTTCCGCCTCACCGTCGTGGCGCGCGTAGTGCATGCCCATCACGCCCTGGGTGTCGGTGAATTCGAACACCATGTTGGTCATCAGGTCGCACTTGGACAGCAGGCCCGCGCGGGTGGCGTGGTTGACGTCGGCGCCGATCTGGCCGGCAACCCAGCCCGCCAGCGCCTGAATACGGTCGGTCTTGTCGCGCAGGGTGCCCAGCTGCTGTTGGAACAGCACGGTTTCCAGGCGCGGCAGGTTGTCTTCCAGGCGTTTCTTGCGGTCAGTGTTGAAGAAGAACTCGGCGTCGGCCAGGCGCGGACGCACCACCTTTTCGTTACCGGAGATGATCTGCTGCGGGTCTTTCGACTCGATGTTGGCCACGAAGATAAAGTTCGGCAGCAGTTTGCCCGCGGCGTCGTACACCGGGAAATACTTCTGGTCGCCCTTCATGGTGTACACCAGCGCTTCCGCCGGCACCGCCAGGAATTTCTCTTCGAATTTGGCGGTCAGCACCACCGGCCATTCCACCAGCGAGGCCACTTCTTCCAGCAGGCTGTCGCTCAGATCGGCCTTGCCGCCAATCTTCTGCGCCGCCAGCTCGGCATCGCGCTTGATGAGGGCTTTACGCGCTTCATAATCGGCGACCACTTTGCCGCGCTCCAGCAGGATCTGCGGGTATTGGTCGGCGTTGTCGAGGGTGAACTCGGCTTCGCCCATGAAGCGGTGGCCGCGCACGGTGCGCGCAGAGTCGATGCCCAGCACGGTGCCCGGGATCAGATCGGCGCCCAACAGCATCGTGACGGTGTGCACCGGACGCACGAACTGCACGTCGGAGTCGCCCCAACGCATCAGTTTCGGAATCGGCAGTTTGGCCAGCGCGGTGCTGACCATGCCGGCCAGCAGCGCCTGCGCCGACTGGCCTTTGACGTGGGCGCGGTACATCAACCACTCGCCCTTGTCGGTCACCAGGCGTTCAGCCTGATCGACGGTGATGCCGCAGCCGCGCGCCCAGCCTTCGGCCGCTTTGCTCGGTTTGCCTTCGGCGTCGAACGCCTGGGCGATCGCCGGGCCGCGTTTTTCAATTTCGCGATCGGCCTGCGCCGCGCTCAGGTTGGCCACTTTCAGCGCCAGACGGCGCGGTGCGGCGAACCAGCTCACGTCACCGTGTTCCAGGCCGGCGTTGTCCAGCTCGGCGGTGAAGTTGGCGGCGAAAGATTCCGCCAGGGAACGAAGAGCCTTCGGCGGCAGCTCTTCCGTGCCGATTTCCACCAGGAAAGTCTGTTGAGTCATGGCTGCCTCTTAGTTCTCGTTCTTCTTGTTGCACATCGGGAAGCCCAGCGCTTCGCGGGAAGCGTAGTAGGCTTCGGCAACGGCTTTGGTCAGCGTGCGGATGCGCAGAATGTAGCGTTGACGCTCGGTCACCGAAATCGCCTTGCGCGCGTCCAGCAGGTTGAAGGTATGGCCCGCCTTCAGGATGCGTTCGTAGGCCGGCAGCGGCAGCGGTTTTTCCAGCGCCAGCAGCGATTGGGCTTCTTTCTCGTACTGCTCGAAGCAGGAGAACAGGAAGTCGACATCGGCGTATTCGAAGTTGTAGGTGGACTGCTCCACTTCGTTCTGGTGGAACACGTCGCCGTAGGTGGTGACGCCCAGCGGGCCGTTGCTCCACACCAGATCATATACGCTGTCCACGCCCTGGATGTACATCGCCAGGCGCTCCAGGCCGTAAGTGATCTCGCCGGTCACCGGCTTGCACTCCAGGCCGCCGACCTGCTGGAAGTAGGTGAACTGCGTCACTTCCATGCCGTTCAGCCACACTTCCCAACCCAGGCCCCAGGCGCCGAGCGTCGGGTTTTCCCAGTTGTCTTCCACGAAGCGAATGTCGTGGATGGTCGGATCCAGACCCAGCTCTTTCAGCGAGCCCAGGTAGAGTTCCTGAATGTTGTCCGGCGATGGCTTAATCACCACCTGGAACTGGTAGTAGTGCTGCAGACGGTTCGGGTTTTCACCGTAGCGGCCGTCGGTCGGGCGGCGGGATGGCTGCACATAGGCGGCGGCCATCGGCTCCGGCCCCAGTGCGCGCAGGCACGTCATCGGGTGTGAGGTTCCCGCGCCGACTTCCATGTCCAATGGTTGAACGATGGTGCAGCCCTGGCGCGCCCAATAATCCTGCAGTGTCAGGATCAGGCCCTGGAAGGTCTTGGTATCAAACTTTTGCATGTTGAATTCGCACGCGATACAAGTGGATTTAGATGGAATGCGCCAGTATACCCTTTGACCGTAAGATATACAGCCAGAATCCGGCAACAAGTGCGAATCGGGACGAGAAGCGCTGGATTTTCCCGCGGCGGGCACAGCGGGAAGGACAACACGCCGGCCGGTTACCTTGCCGTTCAGAAAGATATACCCGGCACACACATTAGATCCCCTTAACAAAAACATCACTCACCGCCGTTTAAATAGTCAATTGGCTGAACGCTATTTCCCTCTTCATCGACCAAATTTCAGCTGATTTACGTGCGTATATCCTTATATTTCCCACGAGATAAAGTTGCACCAATGTTATTTTTGTTAATTTTATCAACTAAAAAACTCCCTGCATCGAGAGATAATGTGATCAAGTGCCAGATTATTTCTTATGTCGTGAAAAATAAGGCGATATCGCGCGGCGTGCCGACGCGTTGGGTATGGAAGGAATGGCCATGGATGAAATACGGCGCTAACGGGCCACAGAAACAAATTGACAGTTAATCTTTGGTTATACAATAATAAATAAAATTTTCCCTGGTGTTGGCCAAGTGGCTACCTGATCCTTTCATAGGATCAGTTTTTTTTTGTATTTCCGCCAACGTCACTGCGGCCCGCATAATTCCCCCCAAGCCGCCTTTCGCATAAATCCCTTATCAGACCTTATGGCTTATCCTGATCCTGCGCCCTTGAACGCGCCGATGGCCAATTCAAAAACGCGCGCTGACGCCGACGTTATACATAAACTGTTCGCCGCTGCTCAGCCCGCCGGTTTGCGAGACGGTGGCGAAGGCCGATACCCTGTCCGTCAACGGCATGTTGGCCCCCAACGTGACATCCACCCAGTTTTTGTCCTGGCCCGCACTGTCGCGGGTGAACGAGGT
>OCJT01000108.1_pt1 | contig 37962 bp, 44 predicted proteins | sample 1480881 | NCBI WGS metagenome assembly OCJT01 (sample SAMN05301497, study PRJEB22388) | human gut metagenome | isolation source: Infant 2 DOL 19 gut | host: Homo sapiens | place: USA: Pittsburgh, Magee-Womens Hospital of UPMC | collected 2013/2014 | reverse complement strand
CAGTAGCAGTAGCAGTAGCAGTAGCAGTAGCAGGAACAACAACATCATCAGTAACAGACAAATGACAGGTCTGAAAAGACAGAAGCCCCCATCAGAACGTCCGCGTAATGAAAGGGGCGGCGCGTGAGCGCGGCCCCTTTCAGCGCCACCGGCGCGCGGTCTTTTCCCGGCGCGGACAGACGGGCATTTATCCTCCCGCCAGCCCTGTGTCATCAGGCACGCAAACGAATAATCATCGTCGGGACATCGGTATAAGCAAACGTGCCGCGCGGCAGCTCCTCGCGGACGTCAGAAAACGGTAACAGCTTCTCCTGCTGGCGCGGCCCGTTGAGACAGACGGCAACCAGAACGCCCCCCGGACGCAACAGGGAAAAAGCCCGCAGGATATGCCGGATATCCTGTCCGTGACTGAACGGCGGATTCATAATGATCCGGCTGTAATACTGCACCGGCTGCCATTCCATGAAGTCGCCACACTGTACCCTGACACCGTTAAAATTTTCCCGCAGATACCGGACCAGCCCGCTGTTAATCTCCACCGCATCACACATGGCCTCCGGCGCGGTATCCCGAATCGCCCGCAGTATGGCCCCGGTGCCGGCAGAGGGTTCCAGAATGTGATCACGGTTGCTGATTTCCGCCAGCGTCACCAGGCGATCACAGACCGGGGCAGGAGTCACAAAAAGCTGAGATTCAGCCCGGATTTCAGCAACCGGCGCGGCGTTATCCAGCCTTGCGCGCATCAGCCGGATACGTTCTCTTAACTGACTGTGCATGCCATTATCTCCGTCATCCCCGGGGATTTCCCGGGGGGATATACCTTATTTCTGTGGGATTTCCGTGATTTTCATGTCGGTGATATACACATTCACCAGACGGAAATTATTGTCCATTGTGCGGCGGTAGCGGTATGCCCCGTGGTCTTCTGCTTCTTCCACACTGCGCACGGCCTTACAGTCCCGGGGCAGGGCGGCCCACTGCGCCTTTGTCATTTCCCGGAAACCTTCCCCCGGATAGTTGACTACCGGCGGACGCTTCGCGGCCTGACTGGCGACGGCAGCCTCTTCTGCCGATGGTGCTTTGTAGTCCGTGATGCGATCGGGCGTCACTTTCATCGTGCCGCTGTACCCGAGAAAACTGTAATTTGGCGTTGTGACTGAACTCACCGCCCCGTTGCTTTTGTTCACGCGGATGATAGTCAGCCACTCGCCCCGGCTGAAAACCTGTCCGCCCGGCTCAAAATCCTGTGTCCGGGTAACCACGCCGCCGCTTTCGTCCAGCATGGCACGCTCATAGATCAGGCGGTTCTGATAGTGGTTAACCCAGCGTTGCTGATGCTGAATCTGCCGTTCATGACAGCGGATCGCAATTTCGCGGGCCTGCTCCGTGGTGATGATGTCATCATCCAGGGCCGACCATAACGACCGGCTCCCTTCATACTGGCTTTTTTCTGCCGGGCGCGGATACGTATCCAGCGGGAAACAGGCGCTGATATGGTCATGACTGCTGATGAGTTTTGCCATATTCAGATCCAGCGATTCAGCCCGCCACATCGTCAGATATTTCTGCGACTGCGCGATGGTCTTTTCAGCCTTGCGCAAATCAGCTTCGATTTTTTTGATACGACGCCAGCGAACGTCCGGACGTTCTTTATACTTCGCGTGAAGGAGTGCCGACCGCGCCCGCTCCTCCCAGTATTCCGCACGTTCAAAGAGCATCACGGCTCGTTTCATGCCGTTTTCAATACGCTGCGCATCACGACGGGCGCGGAGTTCGCTGTGATGCCCCACAAGAATGGGCTGACCGGGCGGGATCATCGCGGCCAGTCTTTCCACTTCATCAAGTGCCTGTGCGGATTCACTGGCCCGCTTTCCGCTGTATCCGGTAAACCGCTCCGCCCGTGCTTCCTGACGTTCAGCGAGCGTGCTGTCTTCATCCTCAATCTCTCCGGCAAGTGAGAGGAGCACGTCTTCCCGGCCCGGTGTCCAGGCTGGCGCGACAAACAGCGCCTGTCTGGGTGCCCAGCGAAAACCGGCATCATGCACTTTTTTATACGTCTCCGGGTCAAGACGTGACGCGGCATACAGGCGCAGTTTGTTGTCATCCGGTGAGTAGGTCGCGCGGTACATCTGCACAGGGCTGGCGGCTTCCGGGGCGGTCATGGTGATTGCTGCTAATGTCATAAAATGTTCTCCTTCCGTCTGTTGCCGCCCCTCGCGGGGCGGCTCACCTCATCAGTTAAAAGCGCGTTTCAGTTCGAGTGTGCGGAGCACCTGCCCGAAAGCCGTATTTTTCATGGCGGGGATGTGTACACCACGTCCCCGGTGAAAACTCCGGGCAATGTGTCGCCCGAAGGCTTTCAGCACGGGGTCAATTTCCGGCGCGGGGATGTCTTCGCGTCTGAAACGGGGATGACGGCGGGGCTTTACAGCCGCTGCGGAAGGTGAAACAATACTTACCGTCATAAATGAAACTCCTTATGACTGTTGAATGGAACCGCAGAAACTGCTCGAACAGTTTTTGCGGTGTGGATTAAGCAGGTCCTCCCCGGCCTGCTTTTTTCATATCTGCGTCTGACGTTCTCCGGTGTTTTCCTCCTTCTGTTCCTGCGTTCTCATTACCTGCCAGCCGGATGACTGACAGAACAAATAAATGCGTATTGCCGGAGCCTGAAATAAATCCTGATTTTTAAAGAACATCACCCGTTGAGTTTCGGGAGCCGCGGTTTTGACGTTTCGCGGGAACCTGCTGCTGTATTCCCTGTGGTATGAACTTCACCCGTTTGAGAACCTTCGCCGCAAGGGGCATCACTGCCACGGCCTGACGCACCTGTCCTGGGCAGAACGCAAAATTTTTTACCGGGTTTTGGGTAAAAAATTTTGTGGGCTGTTCATTTACCCTGGACAGTCAGTGCGGCAGGTTGTGGCTGTCTATGCCCCCGGCGACAGGGACTCATACGGGTGTGTGGCACCCGGCAGGCAATGAGCAGGGACCCGCCGCAACGACGGAGAGCGCGTGCGCGAAACGGCGTTGCGCCTTACATCCCGGCGTCGTTTTGCCGGGATGCCAGGAGCGCAGGCCACGGCGCGACAGGGGCGGCGCGACCGGAACGGTCGCTGCAAGCCGGGGGTTTTGCGTCAGGGATGGAAGCCCGCCAGGGCGGAGACAGCTCCGCTGGCTCCGTTCACGACAGCCCGCCCCGCCTGGGGGACGCCCGGGAAAGCCATAAACAGGAGAGGAACGGAAAGAAGAGGAAGAAGAAGAACAGTAACCACAGAAACATAACATCAGGAAAAAACATTCCGGACACATCACAAACGGGAAGGGTAACGGGCGACGCGCCAGCGTGGCCCGTTACCCTTCCGGCAGGCGCCAGCCTGCCAGGGGGGTTCGCGCGGGCTGACAGGCGGCCTCCACCGCCTGCCCCTGTATCACCTGTTTCTGCTGCCCTGTAAGATGTAGTGACCGCCCAGGAAAACCGCCTGCTGATTCGCCACAAAATCGCAGATTTCATCAACAATCTGCGCGGTGGTGAGCGGTTTCTGCCCCATTTCACGACGCCGCGCATTAATCACGGCCCTGTAATTACGCAGAATTTCGCGGGTTTCTGTGCTGATATTCATGACATGTGCTCCCCGTCCAGCGCCTGTAACACAACGTCCATTGCTTCGCGTTCTTCCCTGACGAATGCGTCACCGTCGCCCCCGTTCTCACTCCCGACGGCATACAGGCGCTTCATTTCACTGCCTGCCAGCGCCATCACTTTTTCCAGCATCACCGCCGGAACTGTCACCTGACGGCTGGCTCGCTTTTCTTCCATCAGCTCACGAACAACGTCGTGAACAATGCTGACATCCGCACCATATTCAAAGGCATCGTCCAGCCGCTGCATGACGGTTTCCAGCTCATCGTCTGACAGGTTCCAGTCCTGGGCTATGTAGCGCACATCCCCACGGGTCAGCACCACGGCAAAAACGCATTCACTGTCCGGCACGTCTGTATCCAGTACATCGCGGATGATTTCTTTAACAGTACAGTACATGTTCTCGTCTCCTTTACAGGGGCGGCATTGCCGCCCCGTCCGTTAATCAGTCCAGTGCCGCGTAAATCGCGTTGCATTCGGGGTGAAATTCGATGTGACGCCACAACTGCGCATCGCGCATCCGGTAAAGATGGGTCAGTCCTGCATCCCCGCTGTCGTGGTACAGCCACAACTGGCGGTTAATCACAAGGGAGGTAAGGATGATGCCTGCGGCATCAGCACTCACGGTACGGTCAAACCAGTTTTCACCGTTAACCAGATGAAAACGGTCGCCATCCGGCATCATGTAACCGCCACCGTCCGGCAGGCGGATGAAGTGCCAGAATCCGCCTTCATATTCCGGCATCATTTTTTTCGCCAGCGCGTATACAGACGCTTCGGCATACAGAAAATCCAGGCCAAACAGGTAAGGCAGAAAGGAGAGACGGTCGCACTCTTCAACATTCAGAGTGACAGGTTTCGCATATTGCATGATGTTTTCCTCCGTTGTTCACATATTCCGCGACACCGGGCGGTGCCGTGCCTCCATCTTTGCCGGGCCTGCAGGGTTGCAAGGGCGCAAGGGAAGCCGCAGCCTGACGCGCACGGCTGACGGGAGTTGGAGGGTGAGACCGCGAAATCTGAGCGGGTGAACGACCGGAAAATCACGGCAGACGGGAAGGAGGGACCGGGTGACCGCAGCGGTTCACCTTACCTTGCAACCCGCCCGCAGAAGCCCGGCTACGATGGAGGCACGGCACAGCCCGCACACGACGCTGAGGCCACATAACTGAAAACCCACAAGGCCATGCCCCGCATGGCCGGGTAAAGCGGAGCCTGCGGCGACATCCTTTTGCTCTTTCCGGGGACCGGCTGGAAAAGGCGGAGATTTTTCCCCGCCAGCGTCATCATTTCCGGATTTTCGCCAGTGAATCCGCCATGCTGCGGATTTCGTTCCGGGCTTCCCGGACCACCTCCCGCAGAACACCACGGTCAAACCAGCGGCGGGGCGGTTCATCCGGTATACGCAGCATATCGCAGGCCAGCCCACTGGACAGGATATGCTCCACACACTCACTGACCAGATACATTTCCACCGACGAAAAACGAGCGCCCCGGTTCAGGATGGCATCGAGCACCACGGGCAGATTTTCGTCGTCTTCATCGAGCCAGCAGGGGTGATCGCTTTCCTTCACCACCAGGCGAAAGCGGCGCGTCTGGCGGGTCAGCAACGTCTGACCGGTGGTGGTCAGCGCCGCACGGATACGCCGCGCATCTTCTGCCACCTGGTAACTGACACTGCATACTGCATCGCGTACCGCACCAAGAACGGCCCTGATTTCGTCCTCTGCCAGCCACTCACCGGCATACGGGAAAGACACCTGCGTTCCGTCTGCCGGAAGTACCGGCAGCGACTGCCACTGACTGCCGGACAGAACAAGTTCCGCTCCGGTTCCGGTCAGTTTCTGAATGGCAGAGGCCAGGAGCGGCGGCAGTACGCCGCCGTGACGGTTGATAAGTAACGTCGCCAGCCGGGGCGCATCCAGCCGCACGTAAATGCTGATCCAGCCCGGATACTTCGGGTTACGCTGGTCAACATCCGTCTCTTCCGGCCAGCCCTGCGCCAGCAACAGGTTGCTGGCGTGGCGATAAATCAGTGCATTCAGCGTTTCATTCATAATTCATGAACTCCCTGTATCGCCGCCCGGAGGCGGCGATAACATCAGTCGTTTTCGTGTGTGTTGTTTTTCAGCAGGATGCGGACCTGATTAACCACCGCCTGACGGCGGGTGACGCATTCCGGGACGGCGAGGCCATGATCCCGGGCGGCCCATTCACGTTTCCACAATGCCTGTTCAGCGGTCTGAATCAGGGACGCCAGCAGTTCAGCAGGGACGGTCACCTGGCGGTTTTCTCTCACGTTATTGATGATCTCCATCGCCGCACCGGAAGAAATACCGGATTCAGTCCGCTGGTCTTCCGGGATGTCCTCCAGGCGCGCCAGGACAGTCCTGATTTCATGATCGGACAGGGAAATATCCATTCCGTCAGCGAGGGCCTGAATTTCTTCCGGGGACCAGATAACCAGCATCAGCGGCGTGTCTCCCGGATACTTTGCTGCCAGCTCCCGGCATAGCGTTTCGCATGTTCCGTACATTCTCGTCTCCTTCTCAATCTTTGAAGCAGGAATCCAGTTCCAGAATTTCGGTATACGCCTCCATGAACAGGCGATTGGCGCGATACAGCGTCTGGCGTGTCAGGCGTTCAACAAGCACATCGGAATCAAAGCGACAGCGATGCTCCATATCGTTCAGCCTGGCCCGAAGGTCACACATGGTGTTGGCCACCTCCGCCACGTCGGCGCGAAGTTTTTCGTGTCCGGCATAGTTCATTTACGCAGCCTCCGGTTCAAACCAGTTATCATTCGCGGCCCCCTGCTGCATGGCCCGTTGCACGGCGGCCAGTCGTTGCTGTCCGGCACGGTGATACTGTTCAAGCAGCTCGATACCGATATACCGGCGTCCGGACTGGAGGGCAGCGACGCAGGTTGAGCCGCTGCCTGCAAACGGGTCCAGCACAATCGCGTTCGGATGTGTGAAGCTCTCAATCAGTGGTTGCAGGCTGGTAACGGGCTTTTCCGTCGGGTGATGACGATTGCCTGAATATTTCCAGCCCAGCACATCCGGCAGAGGGTTACGGGGCCGGGCCGGACTGCCCTTTGCCAGGATGTAAGCGCATTCGTGACGGTACGCGACATACGCAGATTTGGATGTGTAGTTTTTGGTGAACACGAGGTGCCCTGCCACGCTGAATCCGGCGCGTTTCCAGGCGGCCATAAAGCGATCGACACGGTTCCAGCCGTAGAAGCTGACCATCAGCGCGTCTTTTTTGAGTACGCGGTACATCTCATTGCTGGCAGGTTGCAGCCAGTCATCATTAACATCACCGGCAATGGTGCGCCCGGAACGGTCACGGAAACCGACGAGGTACGGCGGGTCAGTCAGTATGAAATCAATGGCGTTATCAGGAATACGGGCCATAACATCGATGCAGTTACCGAGGACAAAACGGGACATACAAAACTCCTTCTCTTACAGAGGGCACCGGGAGGGCACCCCTGTGGTGCCCGTTCCCCGCTGCCTGTGGGCTGTTCACCGCGTCCGGTAACGGGTCAGGCCGACCGTGGAATACCGCAGCCGTCGTCTTTTTGACGGCAAGGCTATGCCGCGAAAGCGGCTTGAAGGGCGCTCATCAGAAAAGGGCGACGGGCTGGCGTACACTGTCACCGACGCCAGCCGGGAGCGGTAAAAGCGCCCGTCCCGTGCCCACCGGACGCGGGACACTGACCACAGGCAGCGTTTATGCCGCGCCGCGTCAGCCGGCGCAGTAAAAAGAGGAGCACGGCGACATCCTTTGTCGGAAAAGAAACGGGCGGTTGCCCGCCCGTCTCCGTCATACTTCATCCGCCATAATGCGTCACATTGTCGACTATCCACGCAGGTCCGGTGACTTCCGGCAGCTCATCGTCATCTGTCGGGGAAGACCATTCCAGTTCCCCCCACAGCACATCAACAAGCTCTCCGCGCTCATACAACTGCCAGCTGTCAGCGCCAGTGATATAAGACGGTAATTCACCATTTGGATTGTCCGCTCCACCCAACATGTTGTTTCCTTAAGGTTCTCACACCAGAAAGGACATCAACATGCTGAGCAGAGAGGACTTTTACATGATAAAGCAAATGCGCCAGCAGGGCGCGTACATTGTCGATATTGCGACTCAGATTGGTTGCTCTGAACGGACGGTCAGACGCTACCTCAAATACCCTGAACCGCCAGCCAGAAAGACCCGCCACAAAATGGTTAAGCTGAAACCGTTTATGGATTACATCGACATGCGCCTGGCAGAGAATGTCTGGAATAGTGAGGTTATCTTTGCGGAGATTAAGGCAATGGGTTATACGGGCGGACGTTCCATGCTGCGTTACTACATCCAGCCCAAACGTAAAATGCGTCCGTCAAAAAGAACAGTTCGCTTCGAAACTCAGCCTGGATACCAGCTCCAGCACGACTGGGGCGAAGTTGAGGTGGAGGTTGCCGGGCAACGGTGCAAAGTTAACTTTGCGGTTAATACGCTGGGGTTCTCCCGCCGCTTCCATGTCTTCGCCGCACCAAAACAGGATGCTGAGCATACCTACGAATCACTGGTTCGCGCCTTCCGCTACTTCGGTGGTTGTGTGAAAACGGTGCTGGTTGATAACCAGAAGGCTGCGGTGCTGAAGAATAACAACGGGAAAGTCGTGTTCAACTCCGGATTCCTGTTGCTGGCCGACCACTATAACTTCCTGCCACGGGCATGCCGTCCACGCAGGGCCAGAACAAAAGGTAAGGTTGAGCGGATGGTGAAATACCTCAAGGAGAACTTCTTCGTTCGGTACCGCAGGTTCGACAGCTTCACTCATGTTAATCAACAACTGGAGCAATGGATAGCCGATGTGGCTGACAAACGGGAACTTCGCCAGTTCAAAGAAACGCCGGAACAGCGCTTCGCGCTGGAGCAGGAACATCTGCAGCCGTTACCGGATACGGACTTCGATACCAGTTACTTCGACATCCGCCATGTGTCCCGGGACAGCTATATCGAGGTTGGTGGTAATCGTTACAGCGTTCCCGAAGCGCTGTGTGGTCAGCCGGTATCGATACGAATATCGCTGGATGACGAGTTGCGGATCTACAGTAATGAGAAACTGGTGGCCTCACATCGCCTCTGTTCGGCATCGTCTGGCTGGCAGACAGTGCCGGAGCATCACGCCCCGCTCTGGCAGCAGGTCAGTCAGGTGGAACATCGACCACTGAGTGCCTATGAGGAGCTGTTGTGATGCATGAGCTGGAAGTCCTGCTGAGTCGCCTGAAAATGGAGCATCTGAGTTATCACGTTGAAAGCCTGCTGGAACAGGCAGCTAAAAAAGAGCTGAACTACCGGGAGTTCCTGTGCATGGCGCTACAGCAGGAATGGAACGGCAGGCATCAGCGCGGTATGGAGTCCAGGCTGAAGCAGGCTCGTCTGCCGTGGGTCAAAACGCTGGAGCAGTTCGACTTTACCTTCCAGCCGGGCATCGACCGTAAGGTTGTCCGGGAACTGGCTGGTCTGGCGTTCGTGGAGCGCAGCGAAAACGTGATCCTGCTGGGACCTCCTGGTGTCGGAAAAACTCATCTGGCCATAGCTCTTGGCGTGAAAGCGGTGGATGCGGGACATCGGGTACTGTTTATGCCACTGGACAGACTGATCGCGACACTGATGAAAGCGAAACAGGAAAACCGGCTGGAGCGTCAGCTGCAGCAACTGAGTTATGCCCGGGTGTTGATCCTGGATGAAATAGGCTATCTGCCGATGAACAGAGAGGAAGCCAGCCTGTTCTTCCGGCTACTGAACCGTCGATATGAAAAAGCGAGCATCATACTGACGTCAAACAAAGGGTTCGCAGACTGGGGAGAAATGTTCGGAGATCACGTGCTGGCAACAGCGATACTGGATCGGTTGCTACATCACTCAACCACGCTGAATATCAAAGGAGAGAGTTACCGGTTAAAAGAGAAACGTAAAGCTGGAGTGCTGACCAAAAACACAACGCCAATCAGTGATGATGAAATGGTGAAAAGCGGACAGCATCAGTAACGAAAGTATCTTAGCGGGCATGAAAATGGCAAATAACGGTCAAACATCGTGGCGTTGACACAGCCACAGAAATTGCAGCCCTGTTCGGCGTACCAGTGCTCCAGCGTGCAGCCGAAACGGCGGCTTAATTCTGCAACAACGTCGCTTTCCGGCTGACACCACGGCGTGTCGAAATCCACCTGAATGAAGTTTTCCCCCTGACTGCTGATATTCAGGTCATACCCACAAGGCCACTTCACGCCATACCGTTCTGTATACCAGTGATATGCAGAAGGAACACCGTTCAGAACACCGCCGTTAAAGCCATTCACTTCAATATCCAGGCGGGTCGGCAAAACCGTCAGCAGGTCAAACGGCATGGTTTTTTCCGGCAGTACGTTGTCACACAGACGGTTCCACCACACCGATACATCCTCGTTACCCCAGATGTCACACCAGTCACCTCTTTTTGCGGTGAAATGCACAGTGATAGTTTCCCTGACATCATCCGGTAACCCTTCCCAGCGACGCTGTCCAGTACCGCTCTGCAGCCAGAGTTCATGCAGCATCAGGCAGTTTTGCTCATCCAGCAGTACACCGTTCTGCAGGTGTGTCAGCCAGCGGGTGAACGCGATATTTTCCAGTGATACAGCACCACGTCCGGCAGCCGTCACTCCGGGGCACTGCTCAGAGCGGATATTTTCAGTGATCTGCAGAAGTCCGGCACTTCCGGCCAGAAACAGCTGAATACCTTCATTTGTGGCGCGGCGATAAAACGGTGTGACTGCACCGCTGGCCAGCCGTTTAATCTCAGCAATCTTTGCCGGTTCACCAGAAAAATACATACGATTCGAGCACCAGTTTGGCATGGGAATTCTCCTCTCACATACGGCCTCCATCAGGCCGTGCCGCACCTGTAACCGGGCGACCGCATACGAATGCAGGTGCGGCCCCGAAGCCGCAGCGCGTGGAGGAGGAACGACGAAACGTGACCGGGTGAGGAGGCCGGCGACAGCGACACACTTGCATCGGATGCAGCCCGATTAACGTGCCGGCACGGCCTGGGTAACCAAGTATTTTGTCCACAGAACCGTGCACAAAATGCTGTGGATAAGCTGGACACAGCAGTCCACAGCAGGCATACAGCCACACCCTCAGAGAATTGAGCGTTTTTTAGTCACAATAATGACATTTGACTGTGTGTGGATTCAGTTATTAGAATACTGTATATACATGGGTCTTCCCCGATCATGGTGGGAAGACTCAGTACGCCATATTCAGTTTCCCATAGTGGAACATAACTCCCAGTTTAAAGCGTTCCCGGTTTCGGTATCCCCTGGCCTTTATCCTCAGCAGTCTGATCTTGCTGTTCAGCGCCTCCGCATTTCCATTCGAGACGCGATGACGCATTGCATTCAGTATTCCGTATAACCGTTTTTTAATGGTTTTCGCTGCGTTTTTCATCATCGGCACATCACATTCAGACGCCCGCGATATCCACTGCAACCAGTCATTCCTGCGTTCTGTGCTCCAGGGGCGATCCCAGATATTTTTTGCCAGCTCTTTCAGTGTCCAGCACTGGCTTGTCTGTTGCATCTGTTCCCGCAACCACATCAGCTTTTCCTGCCGGGACTCAGTCATCCATTTGTCGCTGTACTGCCACAGGAAGCGGGTACCTTTGGCCTGACGACGACTTTCAACAGGGAGGTGCGGATGTTCATTCTGGCGGGTTTTATCAACCACTTCGCCCAGTTGCTTCGCCACATGGAAGCGATCGAAGGCGATTTTCTCGACCGCATTGGGTAAATGGATACGCGCTGCTCTTATATAGCCCGCATTCATGTCCATCGACAGTGTTTTGATGGCCAACAACTGACTGTCAGTAAGCGAACGGAGATAGCTGGCAAGACTCTCTGTGCCACGATCATCGGTTAATGCCAGTGCCCGCCCGTCGCGATCAGATACCACGGTTATATACCTATGCCCTTTTTTAAAGGCGACTTCGTCTACATTCATATGACGCACTGATAAAGGCTTTTTAATCCGCGACAGGCCTCGCTTAACCGCGCGGGTCATGATGCCGTCAACGGCATTCCAGCTAAGTTTAAGTTGTTTTCTGACCGCATCAACGGTGCTGATTTTAAGCCATGAGAGCACGAACGATTCGAACAGCAGAGTGTACCGACTGCCGGAACCTGCCCACGGTACAGGCAGAGTCTGGCAGCCATGCTCCGGGCACATAACGCGGGGAACATCGGCTTCTACTAATGTCATGAACTGGCAGGTATCAAGGTGGCGCCATTTACGATGTCGGTGATCGTGAACAGAACAGGATTTCCTGCAGGTCGGACAGGTTAACTGAGTATTTTCAGCAATTCCGACTGTAACAGTAACGGAACCTGCATTTTCATCGAGGGTAAGGGATTTAACCTGCCATGGTGCAGTCAGGTTAAGGATATGGGCATAGAGGGATTTTTCGTCCATATAATTTCATTCTGAAGCTTACTTTAAACTGATATTATTATTTTTTGCCCACTTTCTTAATCTTCCATTAGCGTTGGCGTAAGGCGAAGATGTGTTAAATGAGATCATTCTCCCCATCGTCCATTTTGTGTACCATGGTCTTCCATACAAAATATCATCGGTACGATCATTAATAAGGTTCACAATCTCATTTTTTACAGTCTGAAGTTCAGCTACTAACAACTCATAACTTAACTCACTGTAATCTGAGTAAAATTTTTGAGCAAGAAGGCCAAGCTGATTCCATTTATAGCCAGTTTCCGGAAAATCGACAGGCAGACCTTTAGCATCAGAAGCGATCCACTTTACAACAAGAGCATTCCATCCAAGCAGATACGAAACGAGATCACGAACACTCATCTCCGTTCCTTTGGCGTGTCCGTCCATTGATTTATCTGAAGTAATTTCTGGTGGGATTGTGTTGAGGTAACTAATTAATTTACTAAAATTTTTATCAATAGCTAAAAGCAGTTCAGCTTTTGTTTGCGGCACACTCATAAGAATTCCCTCTCATGTAAAAAGAGACACCATAAAGGTACTGTGTGGTGTTTGAAAATCACTCAATTATGTACCACCCACCACAACAGGGGAAGACCCATATACATACAGCAAAAGAAAAGGGAGATGAGAACATGATCCGCATTGAAATTCTTTTCGACCGCCAGAGCACAAAAAACCTCAAATCAGGCACACTTCAGGCGCTACAGAATGAAATCGAACAACGTCTGAAACCACACTACCCGGAAATCTGGCTGCGTATAGACCAGGGCAGCGCCCCGTCTGTATCTGTCACTGGAGCCCGCAACGACAAGGGTAAAGAACGTATCCAGTCTCTGCTGGAAGAAATCTGGCAGGACGACAGCTGGCTGCCCGCAGCATGAGTACCGTTTATCACCGTCCGGCTGACCCTTCAGGCGATGACAGTTACGTGCGACCGTTGTTTGCCGATCGTTGCCAGGCCGGTTTTCCTTCGCCTGCCACTGATTATGCTGAGCAGGAACTGGATCTGAACAGCTATTGCATCAGCAGACCTGCAGCCACCTTCTTTCTGCGCACCAGCGGTGAATCGATGAACCAGGCTGGCGTGCAGAATGGTGATCTGCTGGTAGTGGACAGGGCCGAAAAACCACAACACGGGGACATCGTTATCGCTGAGATCGACGGTGAGTTCACCGTCAAACGACTGCTGTTGCGCCCACGCCCGGCACTGGAGCCGGTTTCAGACAGCCCGGAGTTCCGCACACTGTATCCGGAAAACATCTGTATTTTTGGTATTGTCACTCACGTGATACACAGGACGCGGGAGTTACGCTGATGTTTGCACTGGCTGATATCAACAGTTTCTACGCCTCATGTGAAAAAGTTTTCCGCCCGGACCTTCGCAACGAACCGGTCATCGTACTCAGCAATAACGATGGCTGTGTGATCGCGCGCAGCCCGGAGGCAAAAGCCCTTGGCATCAGAATGGGGCAGCCCTGGTTTCAGGTGAGACAAATGCGCCTGGAGAAGAAAATACATGTATTTTCCAGCAATTATGCGCTGTACCACAGCATGAGCCAACGGGTTATGGCTGTTCTGGAGTCGCTTTCTCCCGCAGTTGAGCCCTACTCAATTGATGAAATGTTCATTGATTTGCGGGGGATAAATCATTGCATCTCTCCGGAGTTTTTTGGTCATCAGCTCAGGGAACAGGTAAAGAGCTGGACAGGACTCACCATGGGGGTGGGCATTGCGCCTACAAAAACGCTGGCTAAAAGTGCACAGTGGGCAACAAAGCAATGGCCACAGTTTTCCGGTGTGGTCGCGCTGACGGCAGAAAACCGTAATCGGATCTTGAAGCTACTGGGGCTGCAGCCAGTTGGTGAGGTCTGGGGAGTAGGACGCAGACTGACGGAAAAGCTGAATGCGCTGGGTATTAACACAGCACTGCAACTGGCGCAGGCTAACACGGCATTCATCCGGAAAAACTTCAGCGTCATTCTTGAGCGTACGGTACGCGAACTCAACGGCGAGTCCAGCATATCCCTGGAAGAAGTACCACCGGCAAAACAGCAGATTGTCTGTAGTCGCAGTTTTGGTGAACGAATCACAGACAAAGATGCCATGCACCAGGCTGTTGTTCAGTATGCAGAGCGGGCCGCAGAGAAACTACGTGGGGAGCGTCAGTATTGTCGGCAGGTGACGACATTTGTACGGACATCCCCCTTTGCAGTAAAAGAACCCTGTTACAGCAATGCCGCTGTGGAAAAGCTTTCATTGCCACACAGGACAGCCGGGACATTATTGCCGCCGCATGCAGAGTCTTAAACCATGTCTGGCGTGAAGGGTACCGCTATATGAAGGCAGGAGTCATGCTGGCTGATTTCACACCATCGGGTATAGCGCAGCCGGGATTATTTGATGAAATCCAGCCCCGTAAAAACAGTGAAAAGTTAATGAAAACACTCGATGAACTGAACCAGTCGGGAAAAGGGAAAGTGTGGTTTGCGGGGCGAGGAACCGCCCCTGAATGGCAAATGAAACGGGAAATGCTATCGCCTTCGTATACAACACAATGGACTGAGATCCCCATTGCTTCATTCTGATATATCAGAATAATTTTTTCATTTTAAGACGCACATCATTCATTGCCTCCTGCACCGAATCAGTAGCAGAAGGAGGCATTTTTTCAACAGATTGCGAAGCACCGAGTTCAGTCAACACAGTTCTGATATCGGCCTGAGAAGGCTTCCATCCAGTCGTCTGACTGAGTAAGGTTACAACCTGATCTGCTGAAAACTCCTCGCTCAAAATGGCTGTCAGCAATACAGGCAGGCGAGGATCAAGTTGGTGTAACGCCATTCCAGAAATAAATGCATTCCGGAACAGCTCACCACGCTCAGAACGCGGAACGGACTCTATCGCTTCCAAAGTTTGAAAGTCTGCAGCTTTTTCCGGATGCAGATAAAGTGTGTATTTTTTCCTTTTCCGTTCATCGTCCACAATATTACTCCTCTTTGAAAGCCGCGATAGCTTCAACCAGTGCTGTCTGTGGCGACTCCATCATCACTACTTTTTGCCCAAGATGGTGCCATGCCGTTTTTATCGAATCATAGATCAACGGGGCCCCACCACCGACAACATAAACACGATTCACATGATGGAAATCACCGAGCTCATTGACTACTTGCTCCCCCAAACTGGCAATAGCCCCCTCAATGGTATTAAGGACCAGATCAGTTTTTGTTTCGTCATTTATAACCTGCCGAACAAAGTCCGGGTCATTACGACGTTTAATCAATTCATCTGCAACGAGGAAACTGGTATCACTGGATGCCATGCGCAATGCACTCATTGCAGCTTTCGTAACTGAAGACACACCAATGCCAGAATTACCATGAATGGCACTTACAGAGTCAAATTGACCAACGATAACACCAACATCAAGCGTAGTGCCGCCAATATCAACTACCAGCGATTTTTCGAACTGACCAACTTTATCCACGACCAGACGAGAAAACACAGCTGGCAATGATTCAGGCATCACATCAACGTGTTCAATGGTGAAAACATCGCCTTTATTAAGACGAATCGGCCTCATTAAATTCTCAATTTTACGCTGAATGTTGAGTTCATTTTTTTGACACTCTTTCGTATAGAACTCACTGATAGGCAAAGTCACAGTCAATGATACAGGCTGAGGCGCTAATCCACTATTCAGTAAAGCGTGATGCACAGCTAACAGGTTAACATCCGTATATTGATACTCAATATGAGTCGTAAGAATAGATTGGTTGCTAACTTCATCATACGTGTATTTTTTACCATCCAGTTCATAGTTAAATGTCTGGCGAATTCCTAACCCGTCAACCTTCCATCCATGACGAAATGAGTTTTGCGACAACGACTTACAGATTTTCCCATTATCATTCCATGCCAACTTGATTGTTGTTGAACCATCATCGCAGTATACGTTCATCTATAGCCCCTTAAATACTCAATCTGAGTAAATCATTGTTTCTGGTTGCAAGGTAATACTCAATTTGAGCACCATCATAGTTATGAAATCACAAAACACAAGTATTATTTATTACATCACATGGCACACTTCACATTTCATACTTCATAAATATGAACACATATTGACACCTCAGGTTACCGTGTCAAAATATCATCATACTTCACACATCACATTTATGAGGTTGCAATGATTACTGTAGTTGGTGGGAACAAAGGTGGTTCAGGGAAAACTACCATTGCATCAAACCTGGCTATTGCTCTCGCAAATAAAGGAAGGGAAGTCTGCCTGTTAAACGGAGATCTACAACGAACAGCCGCAAAACATCATGCGGAACGAGAAGCTGCAGGACTGTTACCAGCAATAACCCTTGTTGAGAAATTTGATAACCTGACACAAACACTACAGGCTCTGAATGAAAAGTTCGATGATGTAATAGTGGATGTCGCAGGAAGAAACTCAAAGGAATTCATAACGAGTGGAGTTGTCGCACATCAAATAATTGCGCCACTACAGTGTTCTCAACCAGATCTGGATACTCTTACAGAACTAGAACAACAGATAGACGCAATGCGTAACCTTAACCCGGAACTTAAGGTTTATTGTTTACAAAGTATGGCAACAACCAATCCGGTTTTGAGGGGAAATGAGAGAAAAGAATTCCTTGAATATCTTGAAGAATTCCCAACAATTCAAGTCCTTGATTCAGTTATTTGTTTCAGAAAAGTCTATCGCGATTGCATGAGCAACGGCACCGGTGTAGTAGAAACGAACAATACAGCAGCCAAAGCAGAAATTGAACATTTAATGAATGAGGTATTTGGCCCATGGTGAAGAAACCCAGCCAGCAAGCATTAAACAGAGCTGCAGTTACGGTAGAACAAGCAGAGGCTCTGGCTCAGCGCCTTGCGGATAAACCATACGGCGCGCCGGAAAAACCCGAACCAGAAAAACAATGTCGGACGACAATCTCTCTTGGTGAAAGCATGCTTGTCACAATAGAAGATCTGGCATTGAGGAATAAACGCAATGGTAAAGATCCAAAAAATGTAAGTGCCATCGTCAGAGTAGCCCTTGAGCAATACTTAAAAACACTAACGTAATAATCAATAAGTTATTACTTATGAAATCACACTTGTGAATTCATACTGTTTAAGCACCCTTGCATACAAGAGATCACATATTGCAGTGGTCTCTTTTTTTACAGAATAAATCACAATTCATAATTATGATTTATGAATTATGCGTGTCTGTTTTTCAGCATTGTGACCGCATCGGACTCAGGCATCGAAAACTGCACCCGGTGCCGTGCAGCCACATCCAGCGCAAACACCTTCGTGTAGACCTCCGTTGAGCTGATGGACTTATGCCCCATCAGGCTCTGCAGGACCTTCAGTGGTATACCGGCATACAGCATGTGCATCGCATAGGAATGGCGGAACGTATGTGGCGTGACCGGGACAGAGAACGTCACACCGTCAGTAGCAGCGGCGGCAACCGCCTCCCCAATCCAGGTCCTGACCGTTCTGTCCGTCACTTCCCAGATCCGCGCTTTCTCTGTCCTGCCTGTTCGTTTATTACGCCGTTCCAGAGGAATTTTCAGTGTTGCCACCATCGTCTGCAGCTGACTGACGTACCAGGAGTCGGAGAGCGGAACCAGCCGGTGAGTCTGCTGTCCGGCAGGCGTTCTTCCTGCCGTCCTGGCGGCTTTTTCGGTCCGCTGCTTCAGAGTGGCCAGCTGCACAAACGGATACGGAGGCGCGAGCGAAAAATCCCCCCGCGTCAGCGCCAGTGCTTCATTAATGCGCGCACCGGTGTTCCACAGTGTGGCCAGCAGCATCTTGCGGCGCAGATCCGGGACGTAATGGAGCAGGGCACTCACTTCCGGAGCCAGCAGATATTTCGGCAGTTCATCATGAACCATCGACATCTGGCGAAGTGCCAGAGCTGCCGGATAATCAATGACAACAGGAAGTTGTGGAGACTGTCCGGCAGAATAAACTGCCGGTACCCTGGCTGCAGACTGGCTGTGTATAACGGAGCCTGACATTTATATTCCCCAGAACATCAGGTTAATGGCGTTTTTGATGTCATTTTCGCGGTGACTGAGATCAGCCACTTCTTCCCCGATAACGGAGACCGGCACACTGGCCATATCGGTGGTCATCATGCGCCAGCTTTCATCCCCGACATGCACCACCGGGTAAAGCTCACGGGAGACTTTGTCTGACAGCAGGCGGGCACTGGCCAGGGGGATCACCATCCGTCGCCCGGGCGTGTCAATAATGTCACTCTGAACATCCACAAACAGACGATAACGGCTCTCTCTTTTATAGGTGTAAACCTTAAACTGCATTTCACCAGTCCCTGTTCTCATCGGCAAAAGAGCCGTTCATTTCAATAAACCGGGCGACCTCAGCCATCCCTTCCTGATTTTCCGCTTTCCAGCGTTCGGCACGCAGACGACGGGCTTCATTCTGCATGGTTGTGCTTACCAGACCGGAGATATTGACATCATATGCCTTGAGCAATTGATAGCTGTCGCTGTCAACTGTCACTGTAATACGCTGCTTCATAGCACACCTCTTTTTGACATACTTCGGGTATGCATATAAGTATATATTATTATGATGCAAAAATCAGCGCGCAAATACACATACTGTTATCTTACTTTTAGTAAGCCTTATTTATTTTACCTTGCGTTATGTTAACCAATAAAAATCAAAATCTGGCTTATAAAAACAAACCGTAATTATCGCATTCCCGTTTCCGTCAGATCCGACTTTCATTAATATCACAACTTTCCGGAAGTGTACCACGCTGAGAAAATCATCATATCACTGTTTTCCGCCCCTGCGCGGCGCATCACAGGTCAGGGAGATGGCACAACATATAGTGTCATTAACAGCTAAATTCAGCACTACATGTTGTGCTGACGGGAGATGGCGCTGTGCGGCGGGAGAGGAAGATCCGTGACTACCTTTTTTCGGATCTTATTAGTGTAGAAGAACGATTGTTGCGGTGAGGGGATTATTGCTTAGGAAGCAAAATTCAAAACTGACTAAGCCAGAAATAGCAACAACAAGATAAGGAAATTTTCCCCCTCAGCCCCTGCATGCCGTGAGGGGGAGCAACTACCCAACTACAGTTTTCATTTTATGATACGTCTTCACTAGGTAATACCTGTGAACTGACAGAGTCTTTACGGAGTGTATGGCGGACCTAAATTTGATCCCTGAAAACTGTCAGCGCTGCGAGGACGAAGAAAGTATTACGGCTAAAGCCGTAATACCTCCCCATCCAGCTTCAAGCTATGTAGAAACTTATGTGGGTAGAGCAGTCCCGACAGGGCAGTACCGCATTGACAGGCCGTCAGGGCCGCTTACGAGCTTGTATGACAAGGGGGGCCTAGCGAATTATTGTACGGTAAGCCTTTTTTGAACAGCCTTACCTATTGCTATAGAGGGGAACTCCTACGTTATACGCCGCTTTCAGGGGATTCGACCTTAATGAGACAACTCAAATATGATCGACAACTTAAACGCGATAGTTGCTGATAAAATCAATCCATTACGCGTTTCAATTGATTAAATAATGCACTTAATGTACAAAAATTCCCGATCTCAAAACTGAACCCTAAAGATACCAGGCATCTCCCCCAGGAAGCGCCCTCATGCGTTTTCCTGTTCCGCCCCTGCCACCTACCTTCTGTTACATACTTGTTGTATTATTGTTTTTGTTTTCAATCCCCAAGGAGACGTCGCTATATGACTGTGCGGGAGACAGAGGAAAACATTGAACAAATCTTCCCTGAGCTTTCGAACTTAATTGATATTATTAATAAATGGCTTTCCCATGGAAACATTGATCCTGAACTGGCACACTTCATCATTTATCTTCTTGATTACCTAACCACCACACACAAAAGCATATAAAAAATTTCCTTGCACATCCATTTTTTTGCGAATATTATTATTCCTGCTGAATATGATTCAATATCGCACGCTACTCATCCATCCCAGGATAATGAGTTCATAGGTTGAAGTCTCAACACCCCCACTACGGGGGTGTTTTTTTTACCAATAAACACAAATCACACCATCGCCATACTCTGTTTGCCAGACATCGATTGGTAAATATGCGTAACTCGCTATAATACAAAAAGAAAAATCAGAACCAGAAACCAGTTTCCAGATAAAAAACACCCTCCCGAAGGAGGGGACAGACACATTCATATTTCCCAAAACAGGAATTTTTATTTTTATGACGCATTAATGAAGTTACTTCATCTCCAGTAGATTAACTTCATTTAAAGTGGCGATCAATCATATTTATTACGACTCTAAACTATTACAACAACCACAATAAGATATCACCTCAAATATAAAAGATAATTCTTACAAAAACGTTCCGAAAACAAAAAATACAGATAAACACCAATTAATTCAGAGCAATCTATTGCGAAGAATCAGAGTAACAGGGCCCCATGATATAATCATGGGGCCCTGTTGCTTTTACAGATGTAAAAACGACCAATCATTTAACATCTGTTATCGGCACCGCCCCGGACGGGTTCGGCGCAAATATGGTATGGTACCAGCCCGGCAATTCACCTGCCGTGCAATCTGACGAAGCAGTACCGGCGTATGCAGATATATCGTCCAGACATATCTGCCGCATTCAGGCGGTGAGTAAAGCCTTCTCTCTCAAAAGAGGAGCAACAGTTATCCACAGATTCTGGGGATAACTGCGAAAAGAATATGTGCCAGGAAAGTCGGCTCCCGGGAAAAAGACCGCTGGCGGCGCACCTGCTGGATACGAAAGCTGAGCTGAAAGGATCCCGGGAGGACGTCCGTAAACTTCAGTCCCTGGCCCGTCATGACGGGAAGGCGAAAAAGTGAATGCGGACACCTGGACCCGCCTGCAGGCCTTCCGACATGCTCTGGAGCTGACTTCCTGTGAGGCTTCTCTCACCGCCGGGTATGATCACCTGAAGGATTTCCCGGCCGGTTGCAGCGAGCTGGCCAGCCAGACGCTGACTGATTATCTGACGGAAGACGGCAGCAACCTGTACTCCTGTATTGTCGGTATGCAGTGGGATAATGGTCCTGGCAGATACGGCCACGTCATTGCCGACCCTGCCAGGGACTATATCGACCTAACCCTTGATCAGTTTCCAGGCTATCATAACCGGATTGTGGCAGAGCCCGTTGAGTCCGGCGGACAGCTCGCGGCAGACCTCAACAGGGAGCCTGCCATCAGTACAGCTGATGGAATAGTGGCCAGCCCATCAGATAAGGTTAATTACATTACTGAACAGAAAAATCGCCAGCCAATGGTGATCATTACAGAATGTTACAAGCTGATCAGAATGACGGCAAGATTTATACCAATGTGCCAGTCATCTCAACTCTTCCAGCACCAGGTATTCCCTCGCTTATTTATCATTTCAGACGTTGGCTCCTGCAGTTTGTTCAGGAACACCTTAGATCGTTTAGCTACTGACTGGAAGGTGACACTGTCCATCCTGTCGCTATAGGGCTTGATATAAACCTGGCAGGCAAGGGATCTGGTTAACTCCTTTCCTTCAATAAAGTGTTTGAAGATCCAGAGATACGTATCCACAAGCTCCAGCCCTGTACTCTGTGTCCCCGACTGGAAGACCTGCGGTTCAGCTGGTATTTCCATTACATCCATGACCGGTGTCTGCGCAGCAGTGCCTGTCATCAGGATCCTGTCACTCTTTCGACCGACAGATTATGGCATACAGTTGGGCTCGTAAGATCCAGAGTCAATAACTGACAGGGTTTATTCTGTCATCCTCCGGCAGCAAAGGCATATACGATATTCACTTATTTTGTCGGTCCAACGGCTTTTTACAGTAGCTCGTTTTGCCCAACTGATGCTACAGCTCTTTGGTTTGCTTCATCACGGATATCAGCTCCGACACAGGCACAGCTGACTGGTTGCAACGTCTGCACTTCTCTGGACCTGAAACGTCAATTATCAGGATTCTGACGATTAGTCTTAAGACTGTCGGTAAATTAAGTGATGCCAGTTGTCAGGATATTCATGGAGCCAGTCTGCATGCGCCTCTGGCGTTGAGACAAACATATGAAGTGTATTTCGGATATGACTGTACGCTCAGGAAGTACGGCAGATTCCGTCAAAAATTACCTGTAAAGACAGACTTCAGAAAAAACAGTGCTCGCCGCAGACCGGTGACCGGGCGAAGCCCGCGAACCGGCGAGGAAGCGCAATATATCTGTAGTTACAGTGAGCAGGTACGCCCTGAAGCCTTCATAATCGGTAGTGTATGTTGTTTTTCCGGAATGATTTATCCACATATCCAGAGGCCCGATCCAGTAAACAGATCCATGAATGATCAACAAAGGATCCATTAAAGATCCCCATATCGCTGCAAACCTTGTCACTCATGGGCCGGGACCACGTTCACATAAGCTGTGGCATGTTATGGATAAACTGTAACAGGTTCATGATAAGCTGTATTCAGTAATGCATATACTGAAGTAAGTTAATGACATAAACTATGGTCAGTACGCCAGACTCAGTTGTTAAATACAGACTGCAGGTTTTTCTTCAGTCAGTTGACGGGGTTCTGACACACGATTTTCTGTTTATTCTTTTACTGTCCACAGGCAGGAGGCTTTCTGGAAAACGAAAATTCAGACATCAAAAAACTGTTCGGCGAGGTGGATAAGTCGTCCGGTGAGCTGGTGACACTGACACCAAACAATAACAACACCGTACAACCTGTGGCGCTGATGCGTCTGGGCGTCTTTGTACCTACCCTTAAGTCACTGAAGAACAGTAAAAAAAATACACTGTCACGCACCGATGCCACGGAAGAACTGACGCGTCTTTCTCTGGCCCGTGCAGAAGGATTCGATAAGGTTGAGATCACCGGCCCCCGGCTGGATATGGATAACGATTTCAAGACCTGGGTGGGGATCATTCATTCCTTTGCCCGCCATAACGTGATTGGTGACAAAGTTGAACTGCCTTTTGTCGAGTTTGCAAAACTGTGTGGTATACCCTCAAGCCAGTCATCACGCAGGCTGCGTGAGCGCATCAGCCCTTCCCTGAAACGCATTGCCGGTACCGTGATCTCCTTTTCCCGCACCGATGAGAAGCACACCCGGGAATACATCACCCATCTGGTACAGTCAGCCTACTACGATACTGAACGGGATATTGTTCAGTTACAGGCTGATCCCCGCCTTTTTGAACTGTACCAGTTTGACAGAAAGGTCCTTCTTCAGCTTAAGGCGATTAATGCCCTGAAGCGACGGGAGTCCGCCCAGGCACTTTACACCTTTATAGAGAGCCTGCCCCGGGATCCGGCACCGATATCGCTGGCGCGGCTGCGTGCACGCCTCAATCTGAAGTCTCCTGTATTTTCCCAGAACCAGACGGTCAGACGGGCAATGGAGCAGTTGCGCGAGATTGGATATCTTGATTACACGGAGATCCAGCGGGGGCGGACAAAATTCTTCTGTATTCACTACCGGCGTCCCCGGTTAAAAGCGCCGAATGATGAGAGTAAGGAAAATCAGTTGCCACCTTCACCTGCGGAAAAAATCAGTCCGGAGATGGCGGAGAAGCTTGCCCTGCTTGAAAAACTGGGCATCACGCTGGATGACCTGGAAAAACTCTTCAAATCCCGCTGAACATAAACTGTAGTCAGATAAGAGAGACTCTTTACTGACTACAGTTTATATTAACAGGTGCAGTGAGTGATGTGCTCACTGTAGTTTATATTCAGTTTCCTGCTGCACTGTCTGTGGCTGAGCTGCCATCTGCCTGTTCCTTACATAAAACACGGCTTACTCACTACAGTTTATCTACCTGCTATAGCTTATGTTATGCCTGTTCTGCTTACCTCCGCTTATATAAGGAAGAGCGTATGCTGTCACTTCAGGGGAGGCAGTGTACGCAGGATCTCTGCAGCATCGCGCCCGTCACCTGTGAAAGGCACTGCCAGCGTGGCAGCCATATCCAGCGCAAAAACTCTGGTATAAACCTCCATCGAACGTGGATCCCTGTGACCAGCCAGTGCCTGGATGACTTTCCGGGGCTGGCGGTGATAGAGCATGTGCATGATATAGCTGTGCCGGAAGGTATGTGGTGTGACCGGAATCGAAAAATGCACGCCGTCAGCTTCAGCCCGCTTCACCGCCTGTTTCAGCCAGTTGCGCATTGTCTCATCCGTGACCGGCCATAACGGCTCCCGCCGGCGGGGCCGGGTGGTGATCATCCAGCTTTCCATCTGCCTGACATAGCTTATATCTGTCAGCGGAACCAGGCGCACTTCATCTTTTGGCGGGCGTCCGCGTCGCGCACGCACTTTTTCGGACAGGATCCGCACAAACGGTCTTACTCCATCCAGGTCAAATGATTCCGGCGTCAGCATCCGGGCTTCGCCAATACGCATTCCGGTATTCCAGAGGGTGGCGAACAGCATATGGTGACGCTGATCCGGCATATAGAAAAGAAGGGCACTCACTTCCGGGGCCAGCAGGTAGGCCGGTGTGGCCCCCGTGGAAGTGGCCATTCTTCTCAGGGAGAGCGCTGTTGCAAAATCCACCCCCGGCGCAATGGGTAACAGGGAGACGCGTTCTGGTGAATTCTGCAGGGGAATGACATTGTTCATGAGTTATTTTTCACGTAGCACACGCACTGTTTATGGATACAGGTATTCTGACCTGAACGCCCGGATCCTTCCACGACAATAAATCGCAGCGCGCGGATCCTTTTGTTTGATTATCACGCATTATTGCGGGTAAAACCAAATGCGTAAAGGCGCATTTTGCCGCAGGGATCCCGTCTTAAGCCAGTCATGGTGCGGGCTGAGAGCTGGTTTACCGTTTTTGGGAGAATTGGGGTAATGCCAGGAACAGGCAGATACGGAGAAAAATCCTGCAGATAACCTTCTACGACAACTGAAGGTGTCTGACGCCATATTCTTAGCTACTTCTCAGTTTTAAGGCGGCTTAGTCACAACATAAGGTTATGCATAATAAGCATATTTTATTATGTTATGTTATGGTCTTGTTCATGCATGAACTGTTATCTATTCAGTCACTTTTAACGTTTTATATCATACTGCATATGACACAATCATCTTCTATATTCAGATTAAAAATATTATGACGACGATCAAATAAATTTAGTGAAATCATTACTTACAATAATATGTTTATGACATAATTTATCAAAAATATCCGACAACCTTCCTGAAAGGTTACTGCGAGGAGTCAAACAATGAAGTGTAATAACTTATTCACTCTTTTTTATGCTCTCTTTATAGCAAAACCAGGAAGTTAAAATGAATCAGAAGTGGAAGACGCTAATAGTTTCAGTATTAACACCATCAAGTATTATATCAGGGATTGCGTTGATAGTTCTCTGGGGATATTTCAGTCGTCTGGATCGACTTGATATTTTCTTTGATGTGATGAATATTAAAAGCATCTTGGTATTGGTTTGTTGTACAACTATTCTATCATTGATTATGATCATTTTTATTTTTTTTATAACATCTTTTTTTATACCAATAGTTATTCCTTATGATATAAAAAATCTTCCTGCTTACAATAAGATTCAGGGTAATTTTTTATCTGTAATGATGTTATCTGGCCTCTTCCCCATGGCCTTTATATACGTGTTATACTGTGCATTTGATTTTGACCAGAGTGTTAAAGATAACTCTGGCTGGTTATCTATTTTAAGTATAGGAGTACTAATAGTTGTTATTTCAGCCATAATAAACACGAGGTATCTTGAATATGACTTATCGTTTAAAAATAATAGAATGAAACTGTTGAGACGTGTTCAGATCTATCTTATCATTCCGTTGTCTATTGCTTTACTGGTGCATCTTCAGGTAATTCCACTGGAGATGGTTTTTAGGAATATTGAAACTTCAGATAAGAGTATTAATTTCAAAGTGATAGCTGAACTGGCTTTCATGTCATATTTTATTTTTATTCTGACAATACTTCCCGGCCTCATTTATCTAAAAATGAATCCACAGCATAAACTTTCTAAAAGAATTAGTTCTGCATTTGTCGCATCCTTGATGATATTATTAGTTATATCGACTCAAATAACCGTATTACCAGTAATTTTTACCCATTCAGTTATTAAGCTCTCAGGTATAAGTGACTTCAAAATACATAGCTACATTATTAAAACAAGTGAATATCCGGAGGAGTTTTTTTCCAATGCAGTATGGGGTAAAAAAAATATAAAACCGGGGGAATATTACTCTGTGCAGGCTGTTTCTATGTTTACGACAAACCAGTTTATTCTCCTTTGTCCCAAGGATATTATAAGGTTTTATCGGGAAAGCTGGAAGTTCGACCTGCTTAATGTAGACTTCGATACAAATACCAGGAAGAAACTCCAGGAAGAAGCAGCATATTGCGTACCAATTTCTGCAATATCTGTAAAACGATGGGATATGCCTCTTCAGGGCTCGAAACCCTCAAATTAGAAGGCCGCTCGTGCGACTGTATTAGATAGTAATGCGGTATGGAAAAATAGTGATGGCAAGATGAACTTGACTTGGCTAATCAAATACCGGCGTAGTGATTAGGAAACAGGGCTCGGATAACATTATTGCGCGGTTCATTGAACCTACTGATGACGCCGGATATATAGTCGTAAACCGTTTCGAACCAGTACTTATATCACCAGGAGAGTCCATATATGACCACCGTTTACAGTAAAAACGGTATCTGTTTTCTGATCCCTCCAGCGTCAAACTACCGTTGTAATGGTGAGGTCTGGTGCTATTGTAATAATTCAGAATATAATCTCTGATTTATTTCCGAACCTCGCCCTTGCCTGCGTAACCATCCGTCGCCCCCATCCTGTTTTCAGACTGCGGAAAAAGGCAAGTTTTTATCCCCCCACAGAGATTCAATCATATATCGCGTGTTTTGGAAGTGACAGTTCTTATTCCTGAGAATACTGCATGTGCAACACACTCGGCATCCATCGATACCACTTTTATCTCCAATAGGCAGGATAAAAAACAAGACTGTGAATTAAAGTAATCGGCAAATGAATGAGTTAGAAGATACTGAAAATGAATCAAGGACTAACCCCGTAGGGAATGAAAATAATAAAAGAACATCTTGTTTTTATTTTAATGAATGAGCATGTTCTTTTATATTAATAACAAAACCTATCATTAAACAAAATGATGAATGACAGAGTTTTCTTTAAAATAGCTTATATTATCTTACAGTAGCTGACATAGTGCAATATAAATTATCAGCTATGCCATAACGGCTTAGCAGTGTCTAAGCGTAAGAATCAAGACTTCAGTTACAGTTTACTCACGGTAGAAATATTTAAGAGCACTAACAATACTGTGTGTATAGTTTAGTTTTTTTAGGCATAGGCAAAAATAACTAATGGAAACATTGTTCCTTTCACAACTTTCTTGCTTTGAATAACCATCAACCAAATACTCCTTAAGAGCCATGATGTTTTTTTTACTTCTGATTGGTGATATTTCAATTAAAAGTGAAAAGTGTTCTCCATTCATACATGATTGAATTAGCTCTGTATTAAAGTTATTTCTTGGATAGGGGGAGGGAGTCATATATTATCTAACCTTATTTTTCTATTAAAGAATTGAAATAGAATAGACAGAAATGCTATTGGAGTAAGTATTTGATAGTAGGTAATTTACGCTCCTATATAGACTATTGTTACTCATATAATATTTTGGGGTGGCTTATGTTGTGACAGCGCCAGTTGTTAAAAACGTTGTACCGTCATACGGGATAATATAGAACAACCAATAACGATTACTGGTCTATGACCACCGCCAGAGATACAGAAAAGCTTTATCTGTAATGAGCTCAACTATATATCCCGTCAACTGCTGGTTCAGAGCGTTGTCGTAAAAATCCTGTGCAAATAAATTAGTCATATATCAAGCCATTTACGCGGTAACTGGCAGGTCTGAAATTTAACCTCCTGACGATGCAGGCTTGCATACATCCATAGTTTTACTTTGGTATGTGACTCTAAGTATGTAGATCATCAGTCCGGCATGGAACGCTGTTTTGACCCGCTAAAATCCTTACGGAAAAGTAAGGATGTGGATTTGCCCCTATATTTCCAGTCATCGGTTCGTCTGAGAATGACGTGCAACTGCGCACGCGACACCCGGAGACAACGGCTGACTAAGCTTACTCCCCATCCCCGGGCAATAAGGGCGCGTGCGCTATCCACTTTTTTGCACGCCCATATTCAACGGCTTCTTTAAGGAGTTCATTTTCCATCGTTTTTTTGCCGAGCAGGCGCTGGAGTTCTTTAATCTGCTTCATGGCAGCAGCAAGTTCAGAGGCAGGAACGACCTGTTCTCCTGCGGCCACAGCAGTAAGACTTCCCTCCTGGTATTGCTTGCGCCAGAGAAATAACTGGCTGGCTGCCACACCGTGTTGCCGGGCAACAAGGGAGACCGTCATTCCCGGTTCAAAGCTCTGCTGAACAATAGCGATCTTTTCCTGTGTAGTACGCCGTCTGCGTTTCTCCGGTCCTAAGACATCAATCATCTGTTCTCCAATGACTAGTCTAAAAACTAGTATTAAGACTATCACTTATTTAAGTGATATTGGTTGTCTGGAGATTCAGGGGGCCAGTCTAAATTCCGTATTGCTGGTTCTTTATCGGTAGAAAAATCAATATCCATAGCATCGGTCGCAGGCGCTGATACATTGCAGAGCGACCGGGTATTAGAGTCGCTATTCACTGGTTATCACTGAACGCTGCGTGATCAGGGTTGCATTAATAAAATGATATGTTATAACATATCAATATTAACATATATTTTCGCATGTATATGAACGTAATCAGAAACGTCATTTGTACATTAATCATACTCCCGATAGGGTTACAGGCAGAGACCAGTCATTCTTCTATGGCTAAAGATACAATCACCGTTGTCGCGACAGGAAATCAGAACACGGTATTTGAAACGCCGTCAATGGTCAGTGTCGTCACGAATGACACGCCATGGAGTCAGAATGCGGTCACATCAGCCGGCATGCTGAAAGGTGTTGCCGGTCTCAGCCAGACTGGTGCAGGACGGACCAATGGGCAGACCTTTAATCTACGCGGCTATGACAAAAGCGGGGTACTTGTTCTTGTTGACGGCATCCGTCAACTCAGTGACATGGCAAAAAGCAGTGGCACTTATCTGGATCCGGCACTCGTCAAACGTATCGAAGTTGTCCGCGGACCAAACTCCAGTCTGTACGGCAGTGGCGGGCTGGGAGGTGTTGTGGACTTCAGAACTGCCGATGCAGCAGATTTCCTTCCCCCCGGAGAGACAAACGGTTTAAGTCTGTGGGGAAATATCGCCAGTGGTGACCACAGCACAGGCTCGGGGCTCACCTGGTTCGGTAAAACCGGAAAAACAGATGCGCTCCTTTCTGTCATTATGCGTAAAAGAGGTAATATCTATCAAAGTGATGGTGAGCGCGCACCTAACAAGGAAAAACCTGCAGCCCTGTTTGCGAAAGGCTCTGTCGGTATAACAGACAGTAACAAAGCAGGTGCCAGCTTGCGTCTCTACCGGAATAACACCACTGAACCGGGCAATCCCACTCAGACACATGGTGACAGCGGCCTGCGTGACAGAAAAACAGTACAAAATGACGTACAGTTCTGGTACCAGTACGCTCCTGTGGATAACAGCCTCATCAATGTAAAGTCAACTTTATATCTCAGTGATATCACTATCAAGACAAACGGTCACAACAAAACGGCAGAATGGAGAAACAACAGAACCTCCGGTGTTAATGTTGTCAACAGGAGTCATACTCTGATTTTTCCGGGAGCCCATCAGTTAAGTTATGGCGCTGAATATTACCGTCAGCAGCAGAAGCCAGAAGGCTCTGCCACACTATATCCGGAAGGAAACATTGACTTTACATCGTTGTATTTCCAGGATGAAATGACAATGAAAAGCTACCCGGTTAACATTATCGTCGGTTCCCGCTATGACCGGTACAAGAGCTTCAATCCCCGTGCCGGAGAACTGAAAGCCGAACGCCTGTCCCCAAGGGCGGCGATTTCAGTCTCACCGACAGACTGGCTGATGATGTACGGCTCCATATCCTCTGCATTCCGTGCCCCCACAATGGCAGAAATGTACAGGGATGATGTACATTTTTACCGCAAGGGTAAACCCAATTACTGGGTACCTAACCTTAATCTGAAACCAGAAAATAACATTACCCGTGAGATTGGCGCAGGTATTCAACTGGACGGCCTGCTTACAGGCAATGATCGGCTGCAGTTGAAAGGCGGATATTTCGGAACGGATGCCAGAAACTATATTGCCACGCGCGTGGATATGAAACGGATGCGTTCTTATTCTTATAATGTATCCCGGGCCCGTATCTGGGGATGGGATATGCAGGGAAATTACCAGTCTGATTATTTTGACTGGATGCTTTCTTATAACCGCACGGAAAGTATGGATGCCAGCAGCAGGGAATGGCTGGGCTCCGGCAATCCTGACACACTCATCAGTGACATAAGTATACCTGTTGGTCATGGAGGAGTTTCTGCCGGATGGCGTGCTGAACTTTCGGCAGCAGCCACGCATGTGAAAAAAGGCGATCCCCATCAGGCTGGCTATGCCGTACATTCCTTTTCACTGTCTTATAAGCCTGTAAGTGTTAAAGGCTTTGAGGCATCAGTGACTCTGGATAATGCCTTCAACAAGCTTGCCATGAATGGCAAAGGAGTGCCGCTTTCAGGCAGAACTGTCAGTCTTTATACCCGTTATCAGTGGTAACAAATCATGATGAAAAATACAGGTTATATCTTAGCTCTTTGTCTGACAGCATCGGGGCATGTCCTGGCCCACGATGTCTGGATTACAGGTAAACAGGCAGAGAACAACATTACCGCAGAGATTGGTTATGGTCATAATTTCCCCTCAAAGGGCACAATTCCTGACAGAAGGAATTTCTTTGAAAATCCCCGGATTTATAACGGGAAAGAGACAATAACACTGAAGCCAGCGTCCACGGATTATGTCTATAAAACTGAGTCTGCAAGCAAAGATAATGGCTACGTTTTGTCAACATATATGAAACCGGGATACTGGTCGAGAACCTCTTCAGGATGGAAACCGGTCAGCCGGGAGGGCAGAAATGATGTGGCTTACTGTGAGTTTGTCACTAAATATGCGAAATCTTTTATTCCTGGTGAACAGCAGATGCCAGCACAACTCTATCAGTCTCCAACGGGGCATGAGCTTGAAATCATTCCGTTATCCGATATAAGTCGTTTCAGTGAAGATGTGAAGCTGAAAGTCCTGTATAAAACGTCCCCGCTCGCCGGAGCTATCATGGAGCTTGACTCGGTCAGTTATCTGAAATCATCCCGTCATACTCATGCAGTTGAGCACAAACATCCTGTTCATAAAGCAGAACTCACCTTTGTAACTAATGAGGATGGTATCGTCACAGTACCTTCTCTTCATATTGGACAGTGGCTGGCGAAAGTCCAAAATAAGAAAAGTTTTCAGGACAAAAGCCTGTGTGATGAAACTGTCGATGTGGCAACTTTAAGTTTCTCCCGAAATTAACAATACTATTCCCTGCCCTGAAATTGTAAGCGTGCAGCAAGAACCGTATTGACGGGGATGTGTTATTCAGTCGGCAGTGCTACGCGCCAGGGGAGCAATTCGCCGACCCGGTTTATCGGCCAGTCGGCTATGACGTCAAGGACATAGCGGAGGTAGCTTTCTGGCTCCACTCCGTTCAGTTTGCACGTCCCGATCAGGCTGTACAGCAGCGCTCCCCGCTCTCCTCCATGATCCGAACCGAAGAACAGGTAGTTTTTGCGGCCCAGACTGACCATCCGCAACGCATTTTCAGCGATGTTATTGTCCGCCTCAGCCCAGCCATCATCTGCATAGTACGTCAGCGCCGGCCACTGGTTCAGGGCGTATGCGAACGCTTTCGCCAGTTCTGAGTGTCGCGACAGGGTTTTCATCTTTTCACGCAGCCAGCTTTCCAGGGATTTCAGCAGCGGTTTCGTTTTCAACTGACGTTCGGCAAGGCGTTGCTCCGCCGTCATTCCCCTTATCTCTGCCTCGATGGCGTACAGTTCGCCGATCCGTTTCAGCGCTTCCTCCGTCAGGGCTGACGGGGTGCGAACGTGCACATCGTGGATTTTACGGCGGGCGTGAGCCCAACAGGCGGCTTCCGTTATCCGGCCATCCCGGTACAGCTCGTTGAACCCGGCGTATGCATCCTGTCAACGACGGATGAAAAGTGATCCACTTATATCTCCACCAACGGCCCAATATTGATCCACCGTTTTACTCAGGATTAGCTTCTGCTATAACCCCGGCCTTTCGTTTCTGTCTGAGTCGATAGCTTTCTCCTTTGATTTGAACGACATGTGAGTGGTGTAAGATACGGTCCAGCATCGCTGAGGTCAGTGCTGCATCACCGGCGAACGTTTGATCCCACTGCCCGAACGGCAGATTGGATGTCAGGATCATTGCGCTCTTTTCGTAACGTTTAGCGATGACCTGGAAGAACAGCTTTGCTTCTTCCTGACTGAACGGCAGATAGCCTATTTCATCAATGATGAGCAGGCGGGGGGCCATTACTCCACGCTGAAGCGTCGTTTTATAACGGCCCTGACGTTGTGCCGTAGATAACTGAAGTAACAGATCTGCTGCTGTTGTGAAGCGAACTTTGATACCTGCACGGACTGCTTCATAGCCCATCGCTATTGCCAGATGGGTTTTCCCCACACCTGATGGCCCCAGTAATACGATATTTTCATTACGTTCTATGAAGCTGAGTGAGCGTAACGACTGGAGTTGCTTCTGCGGTGCTCCGGTGGCGAATGTGAAGTCATACTCTTCGAACGTTTTCACCGCCGGGAAGGCTGCCATTCGGGTATACATCGCCTGTTTACGTTGATGACGTGCCAGTTTTTCTTCATGAAGCAGATGCTCCAGGAAGTCCATATAACTCCATTCCTGGTCTACTGCCTGTTGTGACAGCGCAGGCGCTGCGCTTATAAGGCTTTCCAGTTGCAACTGCCCGGCGAGCACCATCAGTCGTTGATGTTGCAGTTCCATCATCACGCCACTCCTCTGCAGAATGAGTCGTAGATGGAGAGTGGATGATGCAGGGGGTGTTTGTCGAAGTTCACCAGATTTTCATCAAGATGCACGTCATACTCTTTTTTCTCCGGAGGCAGTGCCAGCATGGACTGCTGCTCTTCGAGCCAGCGATCGCAGGGACGTGCCTGGATTGTTTCATGCTTTCGTTGGTTAGCGACATCGTGCAGCCAGCGCAGACCGTGGCGGTTGGCTGTTTCAACATCGACAGTGATCCCCATCGGGCGCAGGCGAGTCATTAGTGGGATGTAAAAACTGTTACGGGTGTACTGCACCATCCGTTCCACCTTACCTTTAGTCTGTGCCCTGAAGGGGCGACACAGTCGGGGAGAGAAGCCCATCTCCTTGCCGAACTGCCACAGCGAAGGATGGAACCGGTGCTGACCGGTCTGATATGCGTCACGTTGCAGAACCACAGTTTTCATATTGTCATACAACACTTCGCGCGGCACACCACCAAAGAAGCGGAACGCATTACGATGGCAGGTTTCCAGCGTGTCATAACGCATATTGTCAGTGAATTCGATGTACAACATTCGGCTGTATCCGAGAACAGCAACGAACACGTGAAGCGGTGAGCGGCCATTACGCATAGTGCCCCAGTCAACCTGCATCTGTCGTCCGGGTTCAGTTTCGAACCGAACGGCAGGCTCCTGCTCCTGAGGAACCGAGAGAGAACGAATGAATCCCCTGAGAATGGTCATTCCGCCACGATATCCCTGGTCTCTGATCTCGCGAGCGATTACCGTTGCCGGGATTTTGTAAGGATGAGCATCGGCGATGCGTTGACGAATATAATCCCGGTATTCATCCAGGAGTGAAGCAACAGCAGGTCGCGGCGTATATTTTGGCGGCTCAGATTTTGCCTGCAAATAACGTTTAACGGTATTGCGGGAGATCCCCAGTTCTCTGGCAATCGCCCGGCTACTCATTCCCTGCTTGTGCAGGATTTTAATTTCCATAACTGTCTCAAAAGTGACCATAAGCTCTCCTGAATCAGGGGAGCAGATTACCCCCTGGATCTGATTTCAGGCGTTGGGTGTGGAGCACTATTGCACCGTTCGTGACAGCATCCGCCTGCAGTACACCACTGAACCCCGCAAGATGGGTCTGCGGATGGATGCCTTTTCTGTCCGGGCTGTAAGCGAACCACACCGCCGGCGCCAGCGTTGACCCGGCGTTACGGTCGTCACGAACGTAGGTCCATAACCGCCCGGTCTTCGTTTTCTTATTGCCTGGCAACAGCACCGGGACAGGCGTGTCATCAGCATGGAGCTTACCGTCAGTCAGCACATAGCCATGAAGCGCCTCTTCCAGCGGAGACAGCAGCCGGCAGCATGCATCCACCCAGCCCGACAGCAGTGAACGGCTCAGCTCCACACCTTGCCGGCCGTATATTTCTGACTGGCGATACAGCGGGGTGTGCTCTGCATACTTCGAGGTCAGCACGCGGGCCAGCAGCCCCGGTCCGGCGATACCCCGCTCGATGGGCCGCGAAGGTGCAGGTGCCTGCACGATGGCATCGCACTGAGTACAGGCATGTTTTTCCCGTACCGTCCGGATAACCCGGAAGGCGCTACGCATCAACTCCAGCTGTTCGGCGGTATCCTCGCCCAGATAGCTCAGTGAACCGCCGCAGTTCGGGCAGCACGGCGCCGCAGGCAACAGCCGCTTTTCGTCACGGGGTAGTGATTCAGGGAACGGCTTACGGGTGCGGGTCTGACGCAACGGACGCTGTACTGCCGGGTCATACACCCTACCAGTCAGCGTATCGCTCTCTATCGCTCTCTTTCTGAAGCCGGTTCAGATCGGCTTCCATTTGTGCGATACGGCGGGAGACTTTTTCGGAACGACTGCCGAAGTTCATCCGGCGGAGTTTATCCAGCTGCGCCTGCAGATGGTCTATTTCGCGTTCACGCTCGTTCAGCTTTTCCAGCAGGGCACGGTTCAGCGCCTCCTGTTCGGCAAGGAGACGTTTCAGTGCATTGATATCGTCAGGAAGTGAGCTGCTCATACCGGGTATATTACCAGGCTCATTCAGCGTCGACCAGGATAAAGAGGCTTACAACATAGTCAGGGACGTAAGCAGTCTTTTAGGCTGCCGCCAGTCGATACCTTCAAGGAGCATCGCCAGCTGTGCCGGTGTGAGGAACACTTTGCCATCCCGGGCTGACGGCCAGGCGAAGCGGCCGCGCTCCAGCCGTTTGGTCAGCAGACACAGTCCATCGCCGGTAGACCAGAGGAGCTTTACCTGACTGCCATTACGCCCACGGAAGATAAAAACGTGACCTGACATCGGATCGTCTTTCAGCGTCGTCTGCACCTTTGCCGCCAGGCCGTTGAAGCCGTTTCTCATATCGGTGATGCCAGCGACCAGCCAGATCTTTGTCCCTGATGGTAATGGGATCAACGTTTGAGCTCCCGTATCAGCAGGTTCAGGATATTTTCGCTGATGGCACCATTCAGACGGAGTGATCCGTGCCGGAACGTCACTTCACAGCTGATATTGAGTGATTCAGGTGTCGCAGCAGCTACAGGTTGTGACCGGGGGGAGGTTGTAGGGACAACATCTTCGGCATCAAGAGTTATCGGGAGCAGCTCAGGCACGTTGTTTTCTGTTGTTGAAGGAGGACGTAGTTTTCCTTCGCGCCAGTACTGGCGCCACTTGAACAGCAAATTATCGTTGATCCCATGCTCACGAGCGAGTTGCGCTACGGAGATCTCTGGTCGATGCGAGAGTTCAACCATTTTGATTTTGAACTCAACGGGATAATTAGGGCTTTTTTTACGCACTGCGGTTAATGATTTCATGGATAGCGTCCACCATATTTGGTGTCCACTATTCTCTCAGGAATTTCAGGATCTGCCAGACGGTGCTGAGACGACGCTTACGGTTTTTCCAGCTCTTACGGTGTATTACCTCCGCTTTGTAAAGGCCATTGATGCTCTCCGCCATCGCGTTGTCATACGAGTCACCAGTACTTCCTGTTGATGCCAGTAATCCGGCTTCCTTAAGCCGCTGTGTGTAGGCCAGCGATACATACTGAGAACCTTTATCACTGTGATGGACTGTGCCGGACGGTCGACGGGCCCATAACGCCTGCTCCAGAGCATCCAGCACGAATGTCGTTTCCATAGACGATGAGACCCGCCACCCCACGATGTATCCGGCAAACACATCAATGATGAACGCCACATAGACGACCCCCTGCCATGTGCTGAGTAGAGTAAGAGGCAGGGCGTAGTCGGACTATTTCCCTGCCTCTCCTCCCCGAACCGGACGTGCACCTTTCAGCGCATCCGGCTCTCCATTTAAATGCTGGCGAACGCCATTGCCACTTCTGTAAAGCGCGATGTATACGTGTTTCTGGTCTCCGTCCTCAGATAGGGATTACCTTCGGGTAGCCGCCAGCGGAACAGCTTCTTGCCTTGCCCCACCAACCAGTACAGTATTTCGCCGCTGAGCTTGCCGTGATTGGTTTTACCAAATAAAACCCACGTTTTGCTCTGACCCGGTTTCGGTGATTTACACCACCACCTCATCAGGGAAGCGATACCTGTACGGTATTTGCGGGCCAGCCAGTGAGCCAGCTTCCAGAACACGACACGGTCGATATAACTGAAGACTTTGGCCTTAAAATCAACGAACTGATAGAACATGGCCCAGCCTTTCAGTTTTCGGTTGAGTTGTTCAGCCATATCGACTTTGCTTTCACTGTAGTTGCCTGATAACAGTGCTGTCAGCGATGCGGCGAAGTTTCTGGCTTTCTCCTGCGGGATCGTTGAGACCACTCGCATCTCGCCATAACGACTGCGTTTGCGAATGATCCTGTGCCCCAGAAAGATAAAGCCGTCATTAACATGGGTGATTTTAGTCTTATCCATGTTCAGCCTGAGTTTCAGACTGCCTTCGAGCACACCCCGACACTCCTCCCTGATGGCTTCCGCCTGTGCTTTGGTGCCTTTGACGATGAGGACAAAATCATCGGCATAGCGGCAGTACGCCACCGCGGGTTTCCACTGCCAGTTTTCTCTGACCGCCGTACTTCGGCCCCGTTGGATACTGTTATTCCAGTACCACCGATCTTTTCTGGCTTTCCCGCTCAGGTAGCGCTCATGCAGGTATTGATCGAACTCATTCAGCATGATGTTCGATAATAGCGGCGATATAACACCGCCCTGTGGCACACCTTCACTGGCCGCCCGAAAGAGACCGACATCGATATGTCCCGCCTTGATGGTTTTCCACAGCAGAGTCATGAAACGTGCGTCACTGATCCTGCGGCGTACAGCCTTCATCAGCAGTCGATGATGTACGGTGTCGAAGTAACTGGACAGGTCGCCTTCAATCACCCAGCGTCCCCGGGTTTCACCACAGTCTGTGAGCTGTAATTTCACCGTGCGGATCGCGTGGTGGACACTGCGCTCAGGCCGGAAGCCATATGAGAGCGTATGAAAATCACTCTCCCATATCGGCTCCATCGCCATCAGCATGGCCCGCTGAACAATACGATCCCGCAACGCGGGGATACCCAGTGGTCGCAGTTTGCCGTTGCTTTTAG